>OJEJ01000041.1_pt1 | contig 93584 bp, 85 predicted proteins | sample 1593271 | NCBI WGS metagenome assembly OJEJ01 (sample SAMN05416877, study PRJEB24817) | seawater metagenome | isolation source: Sea water | place: Canada:Atlantic | collected 2013-11
GTGTTAACTAATTGAATTTATTGGTAAAAAAAAAGATCCTGAGATGGATCTTTTTAAGCTTAATCTTGGTGGAGGTGGTCGGAATCGAACCGACGTCCAAAAGTACATCTAAAAGAGAGTCCTACGTGTGTAGTCATATTAGAGCAAATGACGGCTGTGAATTTTTTGTATAAAAAACAAACCTCGGTGAGCTTTTAGACAGGTGTCCCGACTCCCTGCTGAGCTTTAGTTTACGGACCTTTCTCACAAGGTCTTTACCTACTTGTTGTTATTGGTGTAGGCCCCGCAGCGAGCGCTATAGTTATAAAACTATGCAGCCATTGCAAATTCTGTTTCGTTTCCGAATACATGTGGGCGGCTTTTTACTAGGCCTGCCGACCAACCTAGACACGCACTCAATCCTTCAATACCCCTGTCGAAACCAGTGCACCCCCAGATAAGTAAGCTAAAGGATAACAAAAATTATCACTTAAGGCCATTGAATGGACGGTAAATGCCTCTTTATTGTCATCTAAGGGCTTAATTTTATGAGAATAATACCTATTTTGCACTTGCGTGATCTCTCGTATGCTTTAAACTGAATACTATATGAAAACGATACTTCTTTTAATTCTCACTATTTTTGTGAGCTCTATCTATGCTAACGTGATTCGCGACTTTGAGGCCACGACGCCTGAGGGAAGCTGGTCTAAAAAAACTGTCTTTGAAAAAATGATAAAAGACGATAGTAAGTTTAAAAAAATTAGTGAGACAACGTTTATATTTGAAAAGAAAGAGACTGATGGGGTAAAAACGTTTTACTGGATTGAGGTTCAAACACAGCACTTCTCTCCGAGACGTTATTCTGAATATCTATTAGTTAAAGTTGATCCAGAGAAATTTGCAAAACTTCATATGAGAAACGTAAGTTTTTTCACAGATCCAAATTATATTTTTACAGTTCCTGATATGGTTAAAGAAGTTTATTCAAGCGCAAATGGAACCAGCTACAAAAAAGAAGATGTAAAACGCATGAGAGATAAGGTCTATCAATTTAAGGTTATTGTGACTTCGATCAAAAAAGATAAAGATCATCTTGTTCTTTCGAGTAAAAAAGTTCCAACGGATAAGCATACCTATACAACAGATACTGTTTTTAACCCAGGTTCTGCCACCAGACTACTTTTAAAGAACCCAGATACTAAACAGCAGAGTAAAAGAGCACTTAAGCGTGAACATACGATTCATTTCTCAGATAAATATCCATTTAGATTTGTTAAGGCGATTGAAAAAGAAATCAACAATCCCAATAAAGGTATTCTTATTAAAGCTGGAATGAAAATGGGTTCTATCCCTGATCAAAGAAAGCAAATTATTACGAATCTTAGCGCCTTTGGCTTTACAGGTAAAAAATCTAAAATTATGCCGTTACTAAAAGGTCAATACTAAGAAATGATACCTGACACAACTCTGTAAGCAGTAGAGAAGCAACCTTGTAATAAATAGCCTCCGGTAGGTGCTTCAAAATCAAGCATCTCTCCCGCAAAATAAATCCCAGGTACTTTTATTGATTCTAAGTTAGGTGACAACTCAGAGAATAAAACCCCACCAGAAGTTGATATCGCTTCATCCACAGGATTAGTTTTATTTAGTTTTATTGGTAAGGATTTAATCATCTCAGCGGTGATGTCCCTTGAGACTTCATTTAAAAGTGTGATTGCAACCTTGTCTAGATTTAAACTTTTTCTCAAGTGATTTGCTTGGGAGTCTTTGTTTTTTTTACTTTTTAATTTCTCTTTCACTTGATTTAAATTAAGGTCTGGTTTTAAATCGAGCGTAATTGTCACAGACTCTCCTGACTCAGTGATAGCATCTCTGATAAAGTTTGAAATAGCATAGATACCACCCCCTTCAATCCCAGAAGGAGTAATCATGATCTCACCTCTTGAAGTATGATTATCAAAACTTATGTTTATATTTTTTAAATGTGCGCGGTCTAGTTTTTTAATTAAGATCTCACTCCAAGAAACTTCAAAGCCGCAATTCATAGGCTTTAAAGCTGTTGTCTTAATTTTAAGCTTATCCATTAACTCAAGCCACTTACCATCAGAGCCCGTTTTCTTCCAACTTCCGCCACCTGTGGCCATAATAATAATGTCGGCCTTAGCAGTAATGGTTTTTTCTTCATTGATAAAAGTCAGTTCTTTGCTTTGAGTAATATCAACCAGTGAATGCTTTAAATAGAGATTAAAGTTAGGATGTGCCTTTAACTCCTTAGACCAATTAACAAGTATTTCTCCTGCTTTAAGTTTTTTAGGAAAAACTCTTCCACTAGTACCAACAAAGGTCTCGACTCCAAGCTCAAGACAAAATGCTCTTAAGTCTCCTGGTGTAAAGTCTGTAATCAAATCCTCAAAAAGAGACTCATTATGAGTATAGCGCTTGGAAAATTCATCAATTTTTTCTGAGTGAGTTAGATTTAATCCCCCATTACCTGCAATAAGAAACTTCTTTGCAAGGCCTGAGGATTGATCGTATAGATCAACGTCGTAATCTTCTTTAAGTAGTAAGTAAGCGCAAAAGAGGCCACTTGGGCCTCCTCCGACAATTATAATTTTATTATTCTTTAGCAAATGGAATACACCCAGGAAAATTGTCTTTAGATTTGTTCGCGCTTGTTCCTGCGAATTCAAAACCTGTTTTAAACTCATCCTTTAAAAAGATTGGTGCATGGTAGGCATCTGTTAGAGTTTGCTCAACTTCACCACCTAGAATATTAAACTTATCCCAGTTGGTACAGTAAACAGCATCTGAGTTATGGAGAGAAGTATTAAATGAACTCTCTGGATTCGCTAGGTTAAATAGGTGATTCCATGGAGAATTTGCTTCTTCTTCAGTTAAATCAGTTACACCTGTTCTATTTCGCTCTTTAATATCTTTCCAAAAACTAATCTTATCAGTTAGCCCTGTAAGTCTGATAAAGATTTGTTGTCCGAATACACTTTCTCCACCCTGTCTTGTGACATAAACAACATCGTCACATCCTTTGGCTCGAAGAACTAGTGTTGGGTGTAAATCAGACCAGCCTCCTGCAGAAATGATATCCTTTCTGTAAGGAGATATTCCTCCATCCGGATTATTTTGATCGAACCACTCAATCGCCGTAAGAGTTGGTAAAATCCAAAACTTCTTAGCGAAGTATCTTTTGTTGATGATCTTACTTGGAACTAGTGTTTCACCGTTTGGAATAAGAGCAAGACTTGAAAGACCTGGCTCAGCTGGTGAAGTTCCTAGAACCTCAAACCAAACACCTGACTTTAATCCATGGAACTTACTACTTTTAGTATCATTAGGATGAAGAGACTTTAGATTATCTCTCACTGTATCTAGTGTGTTATCACTTCCCCAGTACCCGTATTTAAGATTTGTATCAAAGTCTAATGAGAATTGAGTATAGTCCTCTGCTCCCTTATCCTTGTATTCTTGCTTTAACTCTTTAAATTTTTGAACTGCATCACCGACAACAAGTGACGTTGTTGGTAGAGCATCGATTCCACTTCCAATTTTTTCAAATATCATCTTATTAGGAAAAGAAGCCTTAAAAGTTTTTCTTCTTGTTACTTGACGTTTTTTCCCATCAAGTCTAATTGTTTTTTTGTACTCAATTGTCTTATCTGCGTAATACTCATTTAAAGCTGAATATAAAAATGTTTGACAGCTAGGCTTTGCAGCAACAAGCTCACTCCACTCTTTTCCTACAGCTAGATCAGAACACTCTTTTGTAAAGGCACCGATTTTATTATTAACTTCCTCATCACCAAAACCTGCATAGAAGTCGGCAAGACGGCCTAATAATACACCTAAAGCTTTAAAATCCACAAGACCATCTCTAAAGAAGATATTTTTATCATTAACAGCGTCAAAGGCACCTAGTCTTTCTATTCCTTCTGATAGTTGTCCTTTATAGAATTTAAAATCTTTTCTGAGTCCTTTAGTAACAGTTGGATTTAATAATTTTCCATACTCTCCTAATACTTCAAAAAATGTATCGATATTTGTCGCAATCGCAAGTGCTTGCTTAACAGCACCAATAAAGCCACTCTTTCCAAAGCCAGTAACATTTCCAACCAATTTCATGATCTCTGGAACCTTAGCATCCTCAGAGTATAGATAACCAATATGTGGGACAAGCGACTTAAGCATTAAGGCACGGTCATTATCAGATAAGCTTTTATTTCTTGAAAGAGCATCTAAAAAGAAGATCGTAATACTTGCAGAACTTCCTCCAGCAACAGTCTGAGGCATACCTCTATTTTCAATGATACGAGACATTGCTGACCAATGGGCCGGAGCAAGTTCCCCGTTTCCTCTTATACCGGCACAGTAATTACCAGCAAGGGCAACGTTGGATATAGAAGTAGACACAAGAAGAGTAGCAAGTGTGATTTTTGAAATTGTCTTTTTCATTTTGTATCCTTATAGGTATCAATTGATATATATCTAATGTAGGAGAATACTAGATCTCAAACAATTGTAGAGATACTATTTATATGACGGTTAATAATACTGTCTAAACTTTAGACACCAATGATAAATATAACAAGCGACCCTTATTAAGTTATTGATTACTTGATATAATTTAGGCATAAATCCTGCGATACATAGTATAAGGGATTTAATTAAGGAGAATCACTTATGCATACATCAAAACATAGAATCATCATTGCTTTGGCCTTCAGCTTTGTACTCAATCTTATTCTCTTGAATACACAGGCAATATTTCCAAGCAAGGCAAACTCAACGATGATGTTCATAGGGTTAGGAGTATTACTATTAACTTATGGACTTTTATGTCTTAATTCAATTAGACGATTATCACTACTACCTGAAACTGATTACAACCAAAAATATCTTGATACATACCTAGAGATGGCAAAGTTTATTCCTGGAAACGATGACTATATAGAGAAAGAGAAATTCACAGATGATATTGAGCAGGTTGAATTTAACTACTGGGTTGATAACAAGAAAGCTCCAATTAAATCAGACATCAATTTAAACCACTGAGAATTATGAATGAGTTAAGTCAATTTTGGCGACGAAACGTCCTTTAAACTTTACGAGCTCAGTATCATTTAAAGTACTAATAGTCGCTTCGACATTAAGCCTACTCTTACCTTTGACACTAATTAATCCTAAGAATCTATTTAATTCTTTTTCCTCAATTTTTGCTGTCGCAATAAAGTCATCTTGTACTGGTTTAAGATATTGAATAGAACTATCCTGAATAACTAATGAACTAAGTTCTAATTTCTCACTCCTCACACTATGATGAGTCATAAGATAGGAAGCTAGAATACAAAGCGTATTCAAAGAGCCTCCAAAAGCAGTCCCCTCATAATTAATATTCGTACTAAGCGGTGCAGTCAAAGATATTTCAAATTTATCAATATTCTTAATATCAATTTCCATACCTGTCACAACAGGAATTGAATTGAGTAACTCTTGCTTATATTTCTCATTAAGATTCATTATCGTCTCCAGTAAAGTTCTAGCTCAGGAAAAACCTTTCCATTAGCAAGAAAAGGAATCGTTATGCTCACAGGTAGTCTCCCTCGAACTCTGACAGTATCCATAGTCCAGTTTTGCTTAAATAGCTCGTTCCTATTCTCTAGCACGTAGAGACTATTTACACCAAGATCCTTTCGCTTAAAGACCAATTGTAGCGCAGCTTTAGTACTTATGGAAGAAAACCCTAGCCAACCTCTATGCCCCATTTTAAATGTCGTTTGAACTTTATAGATAGACCAATTTTCATATGCACTGCTTGCTGCGACTAGAAATAGTGATGACATTTTTATCGCTTTTCTTAGGCCAGATCGCCATTTATTTCTCTTTATTTTTAAATAATTAAATAAGCCTTTATTATTTGTCGGCTCCGCCACCTGATAAGAATCACCTGTTATAGATTCATCCAAGACAATATTCTTGTCATCAATTTTAACAAAACGAGCATAGGCCATAAGAGAATAGCCCGCGGTTGCAAGACCAAAAAATTCGAGCCCGGAAGAATACCCAATCCCCACATAGGCCTTGGATAAGTCAAACTGTTCATAAACATTTTCATTTAGTACATAGTCTAAATCATTTAGAAGATTTGTTATTAAAGATGATAAGTTTGTTACAGTTTGATCCTCTTCAGTTGGATCCCACTTCCACTCAATACGAACTCTCAAAGCGGCACCAATAGAAGCGACAGGAGAGATCGATCCATCAGAAGAGATAAACAAATCTGAGCGAAGTCCATCAAAGCGCCAATTTTTCCATTTGTTACCATAGATATTAGCAAACATATAATTGATATCCCCAAGATACTTTCTAAGATTTGTACTAAACATAAAAATATCTAATACAGAAGAACTCTTTTTAACCACATCAAGTATGAGATCGATTTGAGATGATCTTATTTTAGAATTTTGAGAGTATGTGAGTTCTAACTCTTTTACTTTAAGTTCTGTTTCAGAAGTTTTATTCTTCTTCCAAAAGACTTCAATTGCTTGAGTTGCCTTAAGTGCACTTAAACCAAAAAGTCCGGTCTTAGATACTGAGAAGCCTGAAGAATATTCGCTTAATTTAAAATGGGAGTTCTTAGACTTACTTTCGCTGAGGACTTCATTTTGTACGGAGAATACTTCGTCTAGGACATTAGAGATAACCTTCTCTTGTTGGCCTACCATATTCTTGCTATCTACATGACTCTCACTCCACCAATCATCAGGAGCAGTCACTTCTGCACTTAAAGTAGAGCTATATATGAATATGAGGGCAAAGAAATACTTCAATCTACTTTCCTCTTAAAGATATAACGATGCCTAACTCCGGCGCCAATAGCAAAAGGGCCGATCCCAATTTCACCACTAGCACCAAAACCAACATTTATTTGTTCAAGGACGAATTGATGGTCTGCGACTTGGATCTGCTGGTTTGCAATCTCGTTAGACTTAGCGAGAGCAAACCGAACTGATTTTTTGAAGTCTGCTCGTGATATACTTCCACCGGTCTCAACGCCGCTGGCATCTAAAGCAACAATCGGAATATCCGCAGCAAAGGAATGAAGTGATAAAAGTACTGAGTACAGCAATATTTTCATGAGATATTAGTAGTTTACTTTCGTATTTCACTCAAGACTTGTGTAAAATATACTATTCCTATCTATTTGAATTTAGGATGAGATAGCTGATTAAATTACTACTCTAGCTAATATGAGTTATAATCAATTTAGTTAAAAATAAGGACATACTCTTGAAAGTTTTGTTTATAAGCGAAAACCTTGAGGATCAAGAACAACTCAAAAGAATGATTCATGTGAAGAATTCTAAACTTGAAGTTGTTGCTGCATTCAATGTTGAAGATGCTATGTCATGCGCAGCATCTGACGGCCCTTTTGTATTTTTTATTTTGGACTGTGACCTGAAAGACTCAGATCCAAATGCACTAGGCCTAAATCTCATGGAGTTTACCGGAGAGAAGCCAATATTCTTTTTCGGATCAGAACATAATATAAAAGATCGCATAGGTCAGGACTTATTTAATTTTCACAATCTTAACGAGACACTCCTAAAACCCATTGATCGCGATGACTTTGGTGCTAACCTAGGGCAAAACCTGGATGCGGCCGTTATCCATATGCAACAAGAAATGCAAGAGGACTCTATCCAAGAGATAGATGCTGATGAATACATTCCCATGAAGATTAAGTCTTTCTATCTTTTCAATAGATTTCCTTATGATATCTATATGGCGATCACAACGAAATCTTATATGAAAATTATAAGTGCTAATAAGCCTTACTCCATTTCGACATTATCAAACTATGCTAGGAAAAATGTAAAATACCTTTATATAAAAAAAGATGAGCAACTTAAATACTTAGAGAATGAATCTGCAAAGTGCATTAATAGTTATGAGTCTGGGCTTTTAGCCGACAAAGATATCTATCTGGCGCTTCTGAGAGGAATTACAATTCTTCATCAGTACATACTTGCCATTGGAGTGACACCAACAGTAAATACACTTGCAGATTCAATCGCCAAGACAGTTGTTGATCATTATAAAAATATTAAACATCTTCCTACCATTCTTGCGCAATACCCTAATTTTTATGGGGGTATTGCAAGCAAAAGTTTACTAACCGCTTATTTCAGCCAGGCCTTTGCAAGAGGCATCGGTTGGGAATCAGAGATGACAACAAAGAAACTCGTAGTCTGTGCTGCACTCCAAGATATCACCCTGCCTGATGAGAGTATGAATAAGATTACTTCACTAGATTCTGATCAACTGTCAGATTACCCTCCAAAAGAGCAAGATCAATTTAGGGATCATCCCATTACTGCTGCGGAAATTGCCAGACAACTTACAAACTACCCTGATATTGATTTTATTATTGAGGCCCATCACGAAATGCCATGTCGAAACGGTTTTCCCAACAGGCCTTCAGCAAGTAAACTCACTCAGATGAATGCGGTATTTAATATCTCGGCCTATGTTGCAACGATCATAGATGGTGAAGAAGTTTCGCAGAATCTTTATCGAAAAGCCTACTACAGCCTGACAGCTGAATACAATCAGAGCTCTTTTAAAGAGATCATTAAAGAATATAAAAATATTTTTGCTTTATAGTTTAGAGTTTTGATTCTCTAAAAGCTTCAATAACTTTTTTGTAAGAATGACTTCGGTATTTTTCGAGAAGATTATCTGCGATAGCACTCTTGTTCACTTTAATTTTTCCTGGCTCACTATCCGAAGAGCTATTCAATATGCTTGAACAAACATCTTCAGCAATAATAATTATTTTTGTTAGTGGTGAAATATCATCTTTAAAGTTTACAGCGAATCCGCGCCCACTAGTCATACCATGGTGCTGAGTAATAATCATATCTGCACCCATTGGACACTTTGGAAATGTTTTTACAAGTTCTCCCGCAAGATTAGCATGGGCCAATACGGTTTCCTTATCCTCATCAGTAACGTCTGGGTTAAATAAAAGATCTTCTTCAGATTCAGTATTTGGATGCTTCTGATAAATAGGTACTAAGTAGATATCATGAAAGAAGAGAGCAAATGCGACTTTATTTTGTTGTTCTGCACTTCCCCAAGAAATATTTTTTATAATTTGATTTGAAATATAAGTCGATAAAACAGAATGCTTATAAACATAACCCGCTTTAGACTCTATTAACATTTCAAGGAGACCTTTGATCTTAGGTATTTGTTCACAAATGGTACTTACAGAATCGATACAAGCTTTAGAAATATTTGCAATCTCTTCTGAAATCTCTGGATTGTTAAAGATCTCTTCAGCAACAATCCCCATTCCTTGCTGAGTAATCTCTGTTCTTTCTTCCAGTGTTAAATCTTCTCTATCAAGTTCACTAACAACTACTGCTGAAGCTTTATTAATAAACCTTAACCTTTCTTCTGCTAATAAGTAGAGATGCTCCACTCCTTCATCAATATACTTTTGAAGAAGCTCAGATACTGGAGTATCCTTTTCAATAATCATATAGTATTCAAATTCAAAATTTTCTTTTTCGTTTCTATAAAAAATTTCACAATGGCTTTGCTCAATTTGAGAAAAAAGCTTAAGCGGAACCGGAAAATAATCAGGAACGACCCTATCGGCCATATCTTTAGCAGAAATTTCTAAGATTTTTGCCATTGCTTGCAGCAGACCTTTGATATCGTACTTATTGCTAATAACTATAGAATTTCCCAGCGGCACATTAGGTGTTCCCAAAACAATCACCGGGATTGAAAGTGATTTAGAAGTTAAATATTCGTGAAATTTATCAATAACATTATCTTTATTATTAAGCTCTCTAAAACAGATAACGGCATCAATATTTGGACTTTGCTCAATCAGATCTCTTGCGGCGGATAAGTTTTTTTTAATTGTGACATTAGTGGCGACATAGGCCCTAAGATTAACTTCATAAAGTGAATTTATAACTTCATTGTCTGAGATTAGTATGACTTGACTCATAACTTCAACATTCCCTGCTAGCGATTTTAATTAGTGTAACATACTTTAGTGTTTCTTTAAATCAAGATAATCTTTAAGATATTGAACTGAAAGATCTAGTGCCTCTCTTGGATCTGGTTCATTAAAAATAGATCTCACGTGGTTATAGATCTTGCCCGACTCGTTCTGTATGATATCAATCTCAACATTATAAACTGAGTCCATTTCCATAATAACAATACGCCCAACTAAATAAGGCGAAAGTCCACTTAGTTCTATTAGATGCTCTTGGGGATAAATACTCTCTAAATACATTATACATGACCTTATTTACATCTTTTGTGAATGACAAATACTTAATTTTTGTTAGACTATTTCTACATTACATTTACTATTTATTCAACGTGTTATAACAGGGAGTTATTTAATGACGAAATCCCATAATTACTTCACTTCTTCCATTGGTAAGAAGCAGATTATGGCCCTAACTGGTTTTGGTTTAGTAGGATTTACTATGGCCCACCTTTTAGGAAACCTACTAATCTTTTTGGGTGCTGATGCATTCAATATGTATGCTTACACACTAACCAGTAACCCACTTATTTATGTGGCAGAAGCTGGCTTAGTGGCCATGTTTGTCCTGCATCTTGTTCTTGCTGTTTTTCTGAAAATTGAAAACTCATCTGCTAGACCCCAGGCCTACTATGTGAAAAAGAAAACTGGTCGCGGAGAGACATTCGCCTCTGTAACAATGCCTTATACAGGTTTAGTTATTCTTGTTTTTATTGTTCTTCATCTTATGAACTTTAAATATGGAACACATTATACGACAATGATAGATGGACTTGAAGTTAGAGATATCTTTAGAACTGTCGTAGAGTACTTTGCAAATCCTCTTTATGTTGCATGGTATGTTTTTGCCATGATAGCTCTAGGCATTCATACGAGTCACGGCTTTCAGTCAATGTTTCAATCTTGGGGAGTTAATCATCCGAAATACACTCCAACAATTCATTTTGTATCACTAGCTTACGGGCTTACTGTTGCAAGTGGATTTTCAATCTTGGCAATTTATTGTCATTTACTAAACTAATTAAGGGAGTATCAGATGGCATTAAATCTAGATTCTAAAATACCTGAAGGGCCCATTCAAGATAAATGGGAAAAACATAAATTTAATAGCAAGCTTGTCAATCCATCGAATAAGAGAAAGTTCTCTGTTATTGTTGTAGGAACTGGTCTTGCTGGTGGTTCAGCAGCTGCAAGTCTTGCAGAACTTGGTTACAATGTTAAATCATTCTGTATATCAGACTCACCAAGAAGAGCTCACTCTATTGCTGCTCAAGGTGGTATCAACGGCGCTAAAAACTATCCCAATGATGGTGACTCTGTATGGAGGCTTTTTTACGATACAGTAAAAGGTGGCGACTATAGATCAAGAGAGGCCAATGTTTACAGGCTAGCTCAGGTTGCAAATAATATTATTGATCAATGTACTGCTCAAGGAGTTCCTTTTGCTAGAGACTACGGTGGATACCTTGATAATAGATCTTTTGGTGGAGCGCAGGTTTCAAGAACTTTCTATGCCAAAGGTCAAACAGGTCAACAACTACTTTTAGGTGCTTATCAATCAATGATGAGACAAGTAAATAAAGGTAAGATTAAGCTTTATACGAGACGTGAAATCTTAGACATTGTTGTTATCGACGGTAAAGCTCGTGGAGTTATCACGAGAGATATTATTACTGGTGATATAGAAAGACATGTTTCTGATGCAGTAGTTTTGGCAAGTGGTGGTTACGGTAATGTTTATTACCTATCAACTAATGCTATGGCATCAAATGTTGGAGCTGCTTGGAAGGCGTATAAAAAAGGTGCTGGTTTTGCCAACCCTTGTTTCACTCAGATCCATCCTACTTGTATTCCAGTTTCTGGAGATCATCAATCAAAGCTTACACTTATGTCCGAATCTCTAAGAAATGATGGACGAGTTTGGGTTCCAAAAGAAAAAGATGATAAGCGTCACCCAAATGAGATCTCAGAAGATGAGAGAGATTACTATTTAGAGAGAATCTATCCTTCATTTGGAAATTTAGTTCCAAGAGATGTGGCTTCAAGAAATGCAAAACTTCAATGTGATGAAGGAAAGGGAGTTGGAGAAACTGGCCTTGCTGTATACTTAGATTTTAGAGATGCTATTAAACGTGAAGGTGAAGATACTATTAGAGCTCGTTACGGAAATCTTTTTGAAATGTATCAAAGAATTACAGATGAATCTCCATATAAGCAGCCGATGAAAATCTACCCTGCTATTCATTATACAATGGGTGGATTATGGGTCGACTATAACCTTCAATCAACAATTCCAGGGCTTCATGTTCTTGGGGAAGCAAACTTCTCTGACCATGGAGCCAATAGACTTGGGGCCTCTGCCCTTATGCAAGGTCTTGCTGATGGATATTTTATTATTCCTTACACTCTAGGTAATTACTTTGGAACAAATGAGCTTTCAAAAGTTGATACGACTCACCCTGAGTTCCAAAAGTGTGAAGATAAAGCGAAAGAACAAATCAATAAGCTTCTTGGGATTAACGGAACAAGAACTGCTGATGATTTCCACAAGAAGTTAGGTAGACTGATTTGGAATGATGTTGGAATGAGCCGAAATGAAGCAGGTTTAAAGAAAGTTATTTCTGAAGTTCAAAAATTAAAACAAGAATTTTGGAGTGATTTAAAAGTTACTGGAACTGCTGTTGGTGTTAACGCTGAACTTGAAAAAGCAGGACGAATTGCTGACTTTATTGAGCTTGGTGAATTAATGGCAAGAGATGCACTTGCAAGACCTGAGTCATGTGGTGGTCACTTTAGAGAAGAATCTCAGACTGAAGAGAACGAAGCTCTAAGAGATGATACTAACTTTGCCCACTCTGCTGTTTGGGAGTTTAAAGGTGCAAGTACTGAACCAGAGAGGCATAAAGAAGAATTAACCTTCGAAAACGTTCCTCTAACTCAACGTAGTTACAAGTAAGGAGAAAAGAATGAGTAATAAAGATATGACAATTCATTTAAAAGTGTGGAGACAAAAAGACAGAAAGGATGCTGGTCGTTTTGAAGACTACACTATTCCTAACGTTTCTAAAGATATGTCTTTTCTAGAAATGCTAGATGTTTTGAACGAAAAACTAGTTTTAGATAGTAAAGAGCCTATTGCTTTTGATCACGACTGTAGAGAAGGTATCTGTGGTTCTTGTTCGTTGATGATTAACGGCCAAGCCCATGGACCAGAAAAAGCGACAACAAGTTGTCAGCTACATATGAGATCTTTTTCAGACGACGATACTATTGTTGTTGAGCCTTGGAGAGCACGTGCCTTCCCTGTGCTTAAAGACCTTATGACTGATAGATCATCATTTGATAAAGTGATTGCCTCAGGTGGTTTTGTCAGTGTAAATACTGGTAACGCACAAGATGCCAACACGATGACTGTTTCAAAGGAAAATGCTGACCTTGCAATGGATGCTGCGGCCTGTATTGGTTGTGGAGCATGTGTTGCTAGTTGTCCGAATGCGAGTGCCATGTTATTTGCATCAGCTAAAATCTCTCAAATGGCACTTCTTCCCCAAGGAAAAGTTGAAGCAGCTCAAAGAGCTTCTGAGATGGTTAAGACAATGGATGAAGAAGGTTTTGGTAACTGTACTAATCACGCTGAGTGTGAAGCCAGTTGTCCAAAAGAGATTAATCTATCAAATATAGCAAGAATGAATAGAGAGTTTTTTAAATCAAAGATTTTCTCTAAAAAAGGTTAATTTTAAGTACAATCTATATAAGAAGGTCAGCAAATTGCTGGCCTTTTTTTATGCATAAATGCACTTCAGAGTCTTCAGCAAAGCTTTCATAACCAACCTCACATAAGTTATTTATATCTGTGAGGTATGAATCAGGCAGGTCCTCTTTTAGCAGACAAACTCTTAAAACCCGGCCATTTATCATCTCTAAACTCACCCCATCAATATAGTCGTAATCACATATCTCGGATATCATTTTTACTGGTGCTGCTAGTGCTAAAGCACTGTTAATTAATAAATAAATTGTTAATAAATTCTTCATTTATTCCTTAAGTTCTAGTCGCGCGTCTTATACATAAAAACCACACTTTACACAACGCAAAGTGTAATAATTACCATGTGCTATTTTAGGTGAAGATTGGTATTTTGATCCCATGAAAATCTACTCTGAAACGACTATTAGTTTTGCTTTAAAATGCGAGAAAATTCTCAAAGAAATTCTCGTATCTGAAGCTAAGTTAAAAGTTGGTAGATCAAGATTTACCTTTGAGTCCCACACTTACCCTATTCAAATTGTTATCATTGAGAGTGATACAAAGTATGGGTACTTTGATCCTCACACCTATCAGGTTGCTTTGAATCAAGCTCTTATGATCCAAGCAAAGGAGGATGTATTAAAAAATATCCTCAGACATGAGCTGGCCCACTATCTAAGTTTTATCTCCCATAGAGATCAAGACTCTCCACATGGAAAGTATTTCCAACAGACTTGTCTTAAGTATGGCTGGGATAAACAAGTCTCTAAGGCCAGTCTTGATATGGATCTTGCCAACCAGAGCATGGGGAACCTAGAGAGTGAGAAAGTTATCAATAGGATTAAAGCTCTTCTAAAGCTAGCAGAGAGTGATAATGTGCATGAAGCCAATCAGGCGACACTAAAAGCGAATCAATTACTACTCAAATATAATATTAAATCTTTAGATGCATCTGATCGTATTCTCTGCGTTGACACCGTCTTAACTTGTAAACGAAGATCCAGTAAAATGATGGCGATTTACGATATCTTAGGCCACTTCTTAGTCAAACCTATTTTTATATATGGCCGTGATCAGGTCTCCATTGAAGTGACTGGTAATTATGACAATCTTGAACTCTCAAAGTATGTAGCCTCGTATCTAGATGCAGAGTTTGAAAGACTCTGGGCCAGACAGACAGAACTAAAAGGTCTTAAGGCCAAGAATTCCTTCTTCCTAGGAATAGCAAAGGGATACGATTTAAAAATGAAGGAGATGGAAGCAAGCTTTGACCAAGGTGACTCAAAAGCACTTGTGTTGATAAAAAACCAGCTCGATTCAAATATCAAGATGGTTTACAAGAACCTATCGTATAGTCGAAGTTCAAGACAAAATGACAATCAAGCCTTCAATAATGGAAAGATTAAAGGTAAAAATTTAACAATAAATAGTGCAATAAAAAACAAAGGCTCACAAGGCCTACTTAATTGGAGATCATCATGAATAATTTTGAATATTATAATCCTGTAAAAGCCGTTTTTGGGAAGGGACAAATCTCAAAACTGCCAGACCTTATTCCGAGTAACTCGAAAGTTCTTCTAACTTTTGGTGGCGGTAGCATTAAGAAAAATGGTGTTTATGATCAAGTCATGACAGCTCTAAAAGATTACACAATAATAGAGTTTGGTGGAATTGAGCCAAATCCTCAATACGACACTCTCATGAAAGCAACTGATCTTGCAAAGACTGAAAATGTAGATTATATCCTGGCCGTTGGTGGTGGAAGCGTTGTTGATGGATCAAAATTCATCTCGGCGGCAATTCACCACGACGACGATCCTTGGAAGATCTTAACTGAAAGACAGGTCATTAAAGACACAACGCCTATGGGTTGTATTCTAACTCTTCCTGCAACTGGCTCAGAAATGAATAGTTTCTCAGTTGTGAGTAGAGGTAAAGATAAACTAGGCTTTGGTGGAGATCCAAGACTCTATGCAAAGTTTGCGATTCTAGACCCTGAAGTGACATACTCACTCCCAAAGCATTACCTTGGTAACGGTATAACGGATGCTTTTGTTCATGTTATTGAGCAATACTTAACAAAAAACATTAACACTCCAATTCAAGACCGTTTTGCTGAAGGGATTCTACTGACTTTAATTGAAGAAGCGCCTAAGGTAATGAGTGAAGATAAAAACTATGAAGCGCGAGCAAACTTTATGTGGGCCGCAACTCAAGCTTTAAGTGGTCTGATTGGATCGGGTGTTGTTCACGACTGGGCGACTCATATGATAGGTCACGAAATTACAGCTAACCACGGTGTAGATCACGGAAGAACATTAGCAATAGTTCTTCCAAGCCTTCTTAGAATGCAGAAGATTGATAAAAAAGAAAGACTACTTCAATATGCAGATAGAGTTTGGAATATAAACTCTGGATCAGAAGATGAAATTATTGAAGCCGCTATTGTTAAGACAGAAACATTCTTTCAATCTGTAGGTGTTCCCACAACACTATCGGCCTATGATATTGGAGAATCTGCAATAGATAATATCGTTACTTCTCTTAGGACTCATATACCCGCAGACCTTGGTGAAAATGGAAATATTACAGCTGATAAAGTTAAGCAAATACTAACAAACGCTTTATAGGATTTTTGTGACCAATAAAAACTATTCAATAATTGTCGGGGCGCTACTTTTGGGTCTCGCTGTTTGTATCGGTGCCTTTGGTGCTCACGGACTAAAGGCAATAGTTACTGACCAAGGAATGAAGACATTTCAAACAGGAGTTAGCTACCACTACTATCACGGTTTTGGATTATTACTTCTCGGCCTTCTTAAAAATCAATACCCTGAGTTGAAAGAGAAGTTTGTGTTTTATGCTTTCATTGTTGGAATTACTCTCTTCTCATTTAATTGTTATTTTTATGCTATTTTTAACATCAAGACATTTGCGATGATCATCCCAATCGGTGGGGTTTTCTTTATACTTGGCTGGTTTACTCTCGCCTATAGACTCTATAAGGTTCAAAAATAATGAAATATTTAATACTAAGTTTGCTACTGATTTCTTGTACCCAAAAGTATCAGACATATCATATTATCGATGCGAATAACTTTGACATTCAAAATCCAACGACACCCATTACAAAAAAAATGTACCCTGCTAGAAAAGTGACTCAGTCAAACTGTGAAGATCAGTGGCTCTTTAATTCCAATGCTCAAAAAGAGAATCAACGCTATGTACAGAATAGTATGATTAAGCGTATCTGTGAGACACCCTACCTACTTAATGCTCGATTGACTGAAACATGGTGGACTACAATTATCTACTCTCGTTCATGCTTTAAAATAGAAGGTTATTGTCCAAAGAAGTAAATGCTTAGGGTCTGTTCGTAAGATGAAGACCTATACCGATAGCAAAGAAATAGTAACCGTAGTGTACCATATCGGTTGGGCCCATCATTCCGTATATTAAACCAAGAATAGAAATGGATTCACCAATTGCCCATGATAAAATAAACAACACAAAAGATTTAGTATGCTTTTCATGAGTTGATAAAGAGTTGTCTGAAATAATTCCCCTCGCCTTTCCGTATAGAAATTTTGAAACAAAAGCAATAACAATAGCTATTGAAGCGAAGATGGGGAGTGCGTTTGCCAAAGACCCTGTGGCTTTAGGAAAGATGATATTAAAAGCAATACCTGCCATCATTATATTAGACATCAGGAGAGCAAACCAAAGAATCATTCGAATGCTTTTACTCTTTGACTCTGTCATCTCGATAGTGATACTTCTCTCCTTGAAATATTTTTATAAATTTTAATATAGAGTTATTGTAGTGAAAAAATGATTTTATGCTAGACGTTTCTTTTAGAAGGACCGTGAATCCATTTGTGCTGCTGTCCGATGACTCTAAACGGTGAACCAAAGTCTTCGTTCATCGTAATGATATCAATAAAGCGATCCTTAGGAAATTCTTCATGAGGTTCATAACAAGGTGTTAGTACCCAAGGAGCATCTAACTTATAGTCATTTTTCTTAAGCATGTTTTGATAGATATCGTAAGTGAACTCAAAGTCTTTCTTATCAGTAATGACTGACTTTATCTGTGCTTTCTTTCCATATTGGGTCATTGTTTTTTCGAGTAGTTTTAGGTTTGTAACAACACCAGTAGAAGGAGTTTTAAAATCAAAGCTTACAAAATCAACAACATCAAATAGTGAGTCAACAACTCTAGTACCAGCGGCTTCAATATTAATGAAGTACCCTAACTGCTTAAGTTTACCAGCAAGCTCTTCAACCCCACCAGCATGTTGCGGGTGAAGTGGATCACCACCAGTGATAGAGACTCTTTTAACTCTATTAGGATACTGCCCAGCAATTTCTTCAACCTCAGCAATAACGTCTTCGATCGATGATGTTTTATCAGTAAATTCCCAGGTCTCTTTTGAATCACAGTTAATACAACCAATAGTACAACCTTGAAAACGTACGAAAATTTGCGGAGTTCCCACAAAAACACCCTCGCCTTCTGTTGCACGGTAAATTGAATGTACACCTAGTCTTGTCATTATCATTCCTATTAGCCAGATTTTATAACATAGAGCAATCAATTATTAAATACTTACCTTTTAGTTTGCTGCGCGTTATGTAAGTTTTACAAATAGAGGCAAACCTTGGCATAATATAAATGAAATCAATATGTTGGCGCCTAAGGGATGAACATGAAGTCTGATACACTTCGAGAACAAGAGATTAAACGAACTTTAGATCGAATTAATTCCATTGAAAACATGGTCGACACTCCTATGTTTGATACTTCAAGAGAAGAAACCGCTCAAGTTGAAATTAAGGTTGATAGTAAGGTGGCCCATGGAATGTTTATTCCAAGTAAGGCAATTCCAGGAATTTGGTATGCTAGTGATCAAACATTTCGCGCCATGAAAAAAGACATATTCTCCTTAGGTGATTCTATAGATGAGATTGCGGAACCATATGACTGTCAATCTTGTCAGACGAAAGTAGATAAACAGTTTTGGCATTTCTGTCCTTATTGCGGGGAAAGGTTTTTAAACTAATGATCATCACCCAAAAGTACAATAGTGCTGAAGATATTGATCCAGAATTTATTCCTTCATTAGAAGCTTTACTTGAAAACTGTATCCCTAGTTTTGACCTCATAAAGAGTTACGAAAAAGCAGCTAGTGAAAATATTCATTTTGCTTATTATTTGTTTTTTGGAAATACAACGAATGCTCCCATTGGATTTGCTCAAATTCAAATTGAAAAAAACAAAGTTGAGAAAAAATCATTCTTTGGAAAGTTTCTAAAAGAAAATAAATTAGATCCTAAGAATGATAAACATCTCAAGTGGTCTATTCCTGGTAGTCTAAAAGAAGGCATTGTTTTTGATCCGAGATTTATAAAACACGCTTGTAATAAGGCAAATAAGATTTTTAATGACTATCTAGAAAGAAAAGATATTCACACTCAAGAGCTTGTCTATTCACAGGCCTATGAAGAGCTTGGTTTTGAACAGGGAAAACAGAAAGGTCAAAACAAACAGCTCACAACACTAGACGTTTTTATCAAAAATAAAAATAGTTATGAAGATTTTATGTCTGACCTACCTTTTGATATTCAAAAACTTATTAAAACTTCCTGGAGAATGATACAAGCGGACCTCAAGCTTAAGATGGGAGAATACTCAAGTTTTAAAGACATTTTTTCCTACAAGAAACAAGGTGCCGCTCAATACAAAAATTTAAAAACAAAACCGATCTTTTTAAAGTATCTGAATATGGAATCTAATATTGAGTTCCTTACCTTAGAGTCAGATCAAGAAGTAGAAACGATAGTTGCCTTCACTAAGGGTTCTGGAAACCATGCCTTCTACGAAGTCCTCTATATTAGTGATCATGTACCAGAATTTATAGCTCACCAAATGGCGATGTTAAAATTCTTTGAAAGAGAAAATCTAGATAAATTACATACTCTGGGACAAATACAAAATCAATCTCACCTGATGGATCTTGGCTTCACTCAAAGAAACCAATACCTCATATCAATAAAAAAAGATTAATGATGTTAAGCTACCCTCTTATTTTGAAAGTTATTGAAACCTTTTATGATACTGCAAAGGTCGATATTCTTATTGGTTATCACTTTAGAATTATTGACGACTTTGATGAGCATATTCCCAGAATCGCTGATTTTTGGAACTTGCAACTTAATGGAGAGCTTAATGATCGCAAGCACCTTCCCTTTGACCTTCTTCAAAAGCATTTACCTTTAAAGATAAACAGAGGCGAGCTAGATCGTTGGGTAAAACTTTTTTCAGAAAATATGGAGAAATCTATTTCTCGTAATGAAATGACAATGGATCAAAAAGATTTATGGATGAAAAAAGTTAAAATTTTTAGAGATAAGCTAGAGTTATTTATTTTTAACTGAGTTTAAAGACTCTACTTTTACGGCACCAAAATGTTTTTGAACAAAACGCTCCAAGATAGGCTCTCCTGTAACGTCCTCAAAAACCCAATTTCTCGCAACATAGCCACGAACTCTTTTGGCAGCGACCAAGGCATCGGATTGTTTTTCATACGCGAGGACTTTAAGTTTGATCTTTTTAATCACAACGATGTATCCAAACCTACATGGAGGAGTATAGTCCCCACAATTAATTAAAGAATCAGAGATACTCTTAGGAACTAATACCTTTAGTTCAGGGTCACCAATTCGTCCCCTCTTAAGTAACTCATCTCTAGATATATTTGGTTTCTCATCCGAGAAACATCCAGAGAAGAAAGAAGATAATATCAAAATTAAAAAGTATTTGTTCATACAGATAGTTTACTCAAAAATTGAATGAGAAACAATAGATTTAACTAAAATCGAGTCCGTTTAGTCACTTTTACTCTTTTTGTTTTTGTTTTAGGCTTTTTCTTTGATGGCGCTTTCTTTTTTCGAACCTCTTGAAAATCTTTATCAATAAGCTTCATATCAAAAGTAGACTGAGATTTAATCGTCTCATTAATCATTTCGATTGTTTTTGCATCAAAGTGAGTCACCATATTGTAAACCGATCCAGAACGACCTGCTCTTGCAGTTCTTCCACAGCGGTGTAAATAATAAATAGGCGTCTTTGGGAGTCCAAAGTTTAAAATCCACTCTACATCATCAATATCGATCCCTCTTGCTGCTACATCTGTACACACAAGAACCTGGGCCTTTTTATTAACGAATGCCTTATGGGCAGCAAGACGCTCTCTCTCCATAAGTCCACCGTGTAGAACTTTATATCTAAGCTTTGGCATTTCTTCTTTAAGAAAGGTATCAACTTCTTCAACCTGATTTTTTTGGTTGATGAAAATAATCCCACGTCCTGAAACTGTTTTAGTTAAAAAGAGCTTTAGCATTCTCTTCTTTTCATGTGGCGCTAAAAAGATATTAAATGTCTCAATCTTTTGTTGCATCTTATGAGCAGAGCTTAACAGAACCTTCTCAAGCTCTTTCTTCTTAAACTTATGATTTAAATAATCTTCAACTTCCAAAGGCATAGTGGCACTAAAGAAATGTATATCCGTAGAATCATAATCTACATGATAAATAATTCCCTCAATATCCTTCTTAAATCCCATATCAAAAAGCTGATCCGCTTCATCAAAAACCAGATATTTCAGATCAGAAAAGTGAACATCTTTTGCTTTTACTGCACGAGATAGTTTTGCTGGAGTTGTAATTAAAATTTCATAACATTGAGTTTTAATACTGGTCTTACTCTTCCCAACTAATGTTCTTACTCGTAGTTTTGCGTGATGAGATAATTGCTTAAAAATACCTTGAATTTGCATCGCCAACTCTTTAGTTGGCAGTACAATAATTGCCTTAGGTCTAGACTTTCCTTGTGATAGTCCTTCTTCATCTTCAAGTCTCTTAACTAATTCACTTATAGGTAGGGCGTAAGCAAGTGTCTTACCAGAACCAGTCTGAGCAACACAAACAAGAGATGTATTATTCATTATTTTAGGAATAACTTTTAACTGAACACCAGTTGGGGCCTTAAAGCCTTTCTCAACATAAAAAGGATTAAAATCTTCATCTATTCCCATTTCTTCAAATTCTTTCATTTATTCTCTTACCTATAAAAATGTTTTAGTCAGTCTAAGTAGTCTTTTTAAGGGGTTATGTAAAGGTGAAATGAAGTTTTTACCTACTGCAAGTATTTACTTTTATTGATATTTTCCTCAAATCTAATACACTATGAGAGGAATTTAAATAACAAAACTATACATATCAAAGGATTTGAAATGAAAAAGCTCATGATGAGTGCAATTCTCTTAACTAGTTTTAGTGCAAGTGCAGTAGATATTAATCTCTCAGTCACTTGTGGGGATATTGGTGGAACAACAACAACTGGTAACTGTAAGGCCTTAACAGACCAGATAAACGACGAGCTAGATGAAAACTTACCAGATGCTGATATTGGAGATTATGGTACAGGTATGGCCAATGCAAACGGTTTTGCCTACAAGGGTTTAGGTTCAGACTATTCAGATAATTTTGACTATATAATGATTAGAGGTGCTGCTGGTGCTGCCGTTGACGGAGATATAGACGATCCAGAAAATGCAGATGGTATTGCTGTTGGTGCAAGTATTACAGTTGGACTCAATTTAGATCTTTTACCTGTAGATAAAATAGGTCCGATTGACCTAGAGAAAATGGACTTGTTTGTATCATTTATGAGTTACGATATTGATGAAGATGATAAAGACTTAAACATAAAAGGTGAGCTAAGTTCATTTGGAGTCATGGCCAGATACCAAATTGTCGATGGAAAAGATTTTATTGGTGGTCATATGTTTGAATGGGGCGGTGTATTTCTTCATACAGGTTTTCAAAGATCAAGCTGGAATGTGGATCTAAAGAGTGATTTTGATGATCAAGAAGTAGATGCTGGTGGTGGTGTTACTGGAACATTTCAAGATGCATTTGCAAAGTTTGGAGTAGAGTCTACAACAACAACAATTCCAGTTGAAGTTTCTACGTACCTTAGAGCAGGATATATATTCACATTTTATGGTGGTGCTGGTTTTGACTTAGTCTCTGGAACGACTGACGTTGACCTATCAGCTGGTGGCTCGATAGATGGTGACTCAACTACTTATAGTGCAACAATGGATGCATCGGAAGATGCTACTGGAGACGCAGACGCAACAAATTTCAGAGGATTCTTTGGTACACAATTCAATATCCCATTTGTTAGAGTTTACGCTCAAGTAAATAAAGGATTCGGCAATGACCTTCTTGGTGTAAACGCCGGTGTAAAAATACTTTGGTAAGAATTAATATCATTTATTTTATAGAAGGCCGCTCTTTGAAGCGGCTTTTTTACGTCTAAAATACGATGGCCTATCAAAACCAAAGGTTCCATAAATTCCTTTCTTAAGTAATTGAGCCTCATATTGATAGGCCTTGAGTTTGGTATCTTTCGAGAAGCTATAATACATTGCCATCCCCTCTCTCACCATCAGGTGATTGATATTTCGATTCTGATAGTAAATATCTGCGATAAATCTATTATAGCGACCTCTTGTTCTCCATCTTACTTCGACTACTTTTCCTTCAATCATCTCTCTGAGATATTTTGTACTCCAAAGACCTATCATAAATCCATCATAGGATTTTTGGTCTGACTCTGGGGCATCAATACCTTTTAACCTGATTCTTCTGCCAGATACAATAATAGTGTCTCCGTCTAGAACTCGCTCGCATATGCCACTAAAGCTTCTTTCAAAGGGAGTAGCATCTACGACAAATAAGCAAAATGCGGGAAAACATAAAAAGATTACTAAACTTCGCTTTATCACTTTGCTCCTTGATTCAATTTCGCTATAACCCCATTACAAATAGCACGCCAAGAATAGGGATTCATAAGTTATGGATATTAGAGAAAAAGTTAAAGAGAATTTTAGATTTGAACTAGTACATAAGGATAAAAATTCCAATGCACGAGCAGGAATTATCCATACACCCCACGGAGAAATCCCAACACCAGTCTTTATGCCTGTTGGAACTCATGGTGCTATCAAGGCGTTACAGCCAAATCAATTAACAGATATGAATGTTCCGATCATTCTCTCAAATACTTATCATCTGCATCTTACTCCAGGATCTGATCTGATTAAAAAGATGGGTGGTCTTCACAAGTTTATGGGATGGGACAGACCTATCCTAACAGACTCTGGTGGATTTCAAGTTTTTTCATTACAAGGAAACTCTATAACTGAAGAAGGCTCAAAATTCATCCTTCCTGGTGGAAAAGAGATTCTTCTGACACCTGAGACATCCATTGATATCCAACAGAACCTTGGTTCTGATATTATGATGGCCTTTGATGAATGTATCCCCTATCCAGCTGATAAAAAATATACCAAAAATAGTATAGATAGAACTCACCGCTGGTTAGATAAGTGTATTGAAACTTGGGACAATCCTAATCAGGCCTTATTTGGAATTATCCAAGGCTCAACTCATGATGAATTCAGAGATGAGTGTCTAGAAGAAGTTGTAAAAAGAGACCTTCCTGGTTATGCCATTGGTGGAGTTAGTGTCGGAGAAGGCTCTGACTTAATGGAGAAAATCGTTAAGCGTACAGGACCAAAGATGCCAACGGATAAGCCGAGATATGTGATGGGTGTTGGTATGCCTGAAGATCTTATGATGATCTGGGAGCATGGTATGGATATGTCAGATTGTATTATCCCTACTAAGTTTGCACGTGGTGGAACTCTATTTACTAATCGTGGAAAAATACGAATTACCCACAAAAATTATAGAAATGATAAATTCCCAATTGAGCCCAATCTAGATGATTATGTGAACTCAAATTTCTCTAGGGCCTATATTAAGCATCTCTTTGATTCAAATGAAATCTTAGGTCAAATTCTTGCGACAGCACATAATATTGCTTTCTATAAATCTCTTGCAGATAGAGCTCGTGAAGCTATACTAGAAGATAGATTTTTAGATTTTAAACAGGAATTCTTACAAGGTTATTTAAAAAATGATGGGAATAAAAATAAGAAAAGAAGGTAGTCTCCTCCTCATACTCATTTGTTTATCTGTTTCATGTGCAAAAATACAAGTCATATCACCAAGCTCTAGGTTTATAAATCCTGAGGCACAGGGTAAAGCGTGGCAAGGTGGCTTTAAGTTAATACAACAGGCCGGAACTGAGGGCACACTTGATTTTGAAGGTGAACGCCTTGATAACTCAATGGAGCTTAGAAATACTTCAACCCCGCTCGCCTTTTCTCTCGATGTAGGAATCAATCATAATTTAGATTTTATTTATAAGGCCCATGCCTCTGCGCCAACAGTCTACACAGTAAAGTGGCAACTTATGGGTGCCAATAGAGTTGATGCTCAAGTTGGTAACAAGTCCCTTGCAGTTACTCTCGGTCATGGAAATAGCGGACAATTTCAAACTCAAGACGACACCAGTGGATTTAATGAACTCGATGAAGGTATAGAGGCTGAGATTACCCAGTCTCTCCTTGAAGCTTCAATTATTTACGGGCAACGAATTAGCAATGAGACAGTTGTATACACCTCGGCACTTGTTTCAAAACAAGATATGTCTTTTAAATTAGAATCTAAGGATATTACTGAACTCAATGATAAGACTTTCACTATTAATACTTGGAACTACGGGCTTGCTTTAGGTGCTATTTCTTATATTGAGCAAATGACTATAGCCGTTGAGGCGTCGATCCAGAAAACAGACTATACCCGAAATAGACCAACAACCTATGGTTTTGCAACCATGGCCGTTGGCTATAATTGGTAATTAATCTCTAACTGAAAATTTACCACCACCAGTAATCATGAGAACAAGATAAGTCACTCCAAATAGGATTGCTTTCTCTTTCACTTTCCAAGGGTCATTACCATGAACAATAAATGCCGCCACAAGCATTGTAAAAAGTAATGGTGTTGAAAATAACCTCGTCTTAATTCCTAGAATAATCATGATCGAACATACAACTTCAGTAAAAACTGTCCCCGTTAAAGAGAGAGTTGAGCCAATACCTAAAGGATCAGGAAATGTATCCATTCTCGTCAGAAAGTTCGCTGCCTTTACCCATCCATGAGGAAAAATCATCATCATTCCCACAAAAAACCTTAAGGTAAGTAACCCCAGATCTTTACTATGATTTCTAAAATAATCCATAAACTCTCCTATTCGTTTTCAATTGCTAAAGATATAATTTGTATTAATTTTTCTAGGTCTTCGAAACTAATATTGTGAAAGGTCGAAATTCGAAGCTGGTTACGTCCAAGTTTGCGGTAAGAACCAATATCGTATGCAACTTCGTTTTTTGCGAGCATCACTTCTAAGTCGTCCACACTATACTTATCATCCACATCAATCGTCGCCACAGAGATAGATCGAGAATCTTTCTCTGAAACAAAACAGCTCAAATACTCTTTAGACTGCGCCCAATCGTACAGAAGAGCAGCTTTTCTTTTTGCGAGTTCAACGACTTTATCTTCTCCAAGTTTATTCATTAACTTAACTTGCTCATTTAAAAGGAAGATCGTACTTATGGCCGGTGTATTATAGGTCTGATTTTTGAGAGAATTACTTATAGCGTGATCCCAACTCATCGTTTTAGGAATATATGTGTCACTTTCAGATATCTCTTTCGCTCGTTTCAAGGCTTTAGGTGACATAATACAGACGAAAAACCCCCCATCACTTGCAAAGACTTTTTGAGGAGAGAAAAAATAAACATCGACCTTTGAGATATCACAGGGTATTTGACCTGCACCGCTGGTAGCATCAACGGAAATTAAAACATCGTCTGTCTCATTTTTAGCGGGAACGACTGGTAAAGAATTTATCATGACCCCAGTTGATGTTTCATTCAACGTACAACAAATAAAATCATAGCCTTCTTTATAAGCGGGCTTAATCCCTTTACCATACTCCACAGATATTTCCTCTGCATCGATCCAAGGTACACTTTTATGGGCGTGAAACCATTTTTGTGAAAACTCACCCATGGTATAATGAAGAGATTTGTTTTTTACTAGTCCGAGAGCAATCATATCAAATAATAAAGTTGCCCCACCATTGCCTAGAATGACTTCATACCCATCGGGAACTGCGAAATACTTTTTAAGGCCATCTTGAACTTCTTTACAAAGATTTCTAACCGCAGGCTTGCGATGACTAGTTCCCAGTAGTGACTTTGAAACGTTTGCTAAGGCATGCACATGATTTTCTGGAATTAGGGACGGGCCGACTCCAAATCTTGGGTCAGAGGTCATTAAGCTTTTTGGAACTTCAAATTGTTCAAACATCTAAACACTCCGTGTTAATATCGTTATTTTACCTTAAATATGTTCTAAAAGTCATATTCAATTTTGAATTATCGCCTCTATTTCCCTAGAATGATCCCATGTTTAAACTTATATGGATTTTATTGTTAACCACCAACGCTTTTGCCTTCGATATTAAGAAGCCTATCACTCTAGATATCGGGCTTGGAACATGGCTAGAAAACTATGGCCAGACACAGGCAACGAGAGATGGTGAAACAAATGGTTTTGAATTCAATCCTTATTTATCTCTAGCAACACAGTACAACCTCTACAAAGATTCAATACTTATTCCTGAAGCCGGATATATTTTTCAAAGAACATCTGAAAGCATAAGTAGAAATCAATTTTTCCTTCGTGCAGATATCGCTTACCCGCTGAATAAATATCTTCGAGTCAGACTGGGATCAAGTTTTATGGTTTTAATGACTTCTGGAGAGGGTGGTGAAGACACACTTGATAATGGTGACTCGACAGAAACTTACTATATCCCAGATGAGCGAAAAACTGCATATAATCAAACACTCGATTTAGCACTAGAAGCTTTAGTTGATAAAATGAGCTATAAGCTGCAGGGCTATATTTATTCTTTTAATGAAGAGGATGACCGAATGTATAGTCTATCTCTTTCAATAAACTATATGATTCCCTTTAGGGAGATTGTTAAATGATAAAAATTATTTCTCTGACACTTATTTTAGTCTCACTTCCAAGTTACGCTTTTAGACTTAATACCAATACAGGTGCGAGCTTTAATGACAAAGAAGTCAAAATTTATATTACCTCCAATAGTACTTGTACTAATGCGGGAATATCAAAAGAAGACCTGCTAGATATCGCTGTAAGTGGTGCTAAAAAGTTTTGGAATAAAGTGCCCACATCTAACCTCCGTTTAAAGCGTGGTGGTATCTATAATACGTCCGATACAAAATTTCTAACTGAAAAATTATGTGCCAAAGATGACGAGACAACTTGTCCAACGGCAACATCTGTTCCCACCGTAAATGATATCGTTATCGCCTGTAATAATGATACGACAGATAATTTTCCAAGTAATGTCTTCCTGGCAATTTCGGCCCCTACAAAAGTTTCTGGTAAATCAATAAAGGGTTCAGTCGTTCTTATAAATGATACTGCCACTTCAACTTTTGGTAACTTATCTAGGTCGGAGATGGAAAGTGTATTGGCCCACGAGATAGGACATGCTGTAGGCCTAGGTCATTCGAATAAAGATGAAGCTCTCATGTATTATGAAAACTCAGACTCCATGAAAAGGTTGTCTCAAGATGATATCAATGGAATTACTTATCTCTATCCCAATAAGATGAATGGTTGTGCTCCTCTCGCAGGGCTTTTTGGTGGGACGATGGTATTAAAGACTAATAATAAGACTCAAAGTAATAATAAGTTTAATTTTCCCTTGAGTCTGCTTTTTGGTTTTATAATGAGTTTACTAGTAATATTTATTGTAAGAAACTTGTTCCTCTCTTCACACACTCTGCTTCGTATTCTTCAAGCCAAACTTTTTCCTGTGCAGTAAGTAGTGATTCATCAATAAGTTGTTTCTCAAAGCCAATATAAACTAGATTTTCGAAACAAAGAAATCCTTCAAACTCTGGATGCTTTTTTACAATTGAAATATTCTCAATTCTTACACCACCAAAACCAGGTATATAGATTCCAGGTTCAATTGAAACCACCTGTCCTGGCTTCATAAGGTATGTTCTTGTAGGTCCAATACCTGCTCCACTCTCATGAACATTAAGGCCAACTCCATGTCCCGTACCATGAGCATAGTCATAACCCGCTTGGTACATAGGTTGTCTGGTAATGGCATCAAGACCACTTCCACGAGTACCTGATTTAAAAATGGCATTTTGACATGCTAGAGCACTCTTTAAAACATAAGTATAAATTCTTTTCTGCTCTTCACTTCCCTCTTTAGTACTTCCCATGAAAGTTCTTGTGGTATCAGTTGCAAAACCACTGTCAAAGTATCCACCTGAGTCTAGCAGAACCATACTCTCATCATTGATAAAGACATCAGCTTTTGGATCACCGTAGTGAATGATTGATCCATTTGCACCAACACCAGAGATAGTATTAAAACTTTGCTCTTTACAGCCTTGTTCTTGATATGATTTTGTCGTTTGATGATAAAGATCAAGTTCTGAAATTTTAATTCCATTTTTCACCTGCTCTTTAACCCAGCAGACAGTATTATAAATGGCTTTATCACCTTGCTTAAATGCTTGTCTTACAAGATCTAACTCAGCATCTGTTTTAATAGAGTGAAAGTCGATCAATCCCCCAACTTTTGCAGCTAGTTTTTTTTCACCAAATACAGATGTAAGCATTAAGTAGCTTGCAGTATTAAGAGCATTTTTATCAATATACACTTCTGATAATTTATAATTTTTTGAAATCGCTGATAATTTTGCTTCTACCTCAGGGCCCTTGCAGTTTATAAATTCAATTTTATCGTCTGGGCATTCCACTTCAATCGCTGAATCAATAAAGGCATAGACTTTATCGTGGGTGGCAAAGCCAGTACCTACAAAGGCACAATTATTTGGCAGATGATATCCGCGACAATTTGTGATCCAGGCAAGACTGTCCAGAGCTGTAATATAATAGGCCTTAGATTTATCTGTAAAAATTCTTTCTAACTTCTCACCAGTTGACTCTCCGGTAAGCTCTTTAGTTAAATGTTGTATTTTTCCAAAGCTTGCCATTGGAGCAAAATCGATGACTGAAGCCAATTCTTGATTATTAAAAAGTTCAACTTTAAATTCACTAGAGACTCTTTCATATAATGAAACCGCAGCTCTATCTCCCTCCATTCCAACAACTTTTGGTGAAGCTTTAGCGAGGTCACATTCTAGGGTTGAAAGTACTCCTTGATTAGCAGGGACTTTTACAACTTCGACAATACTCAAATCACATTCTAGATCTGCTTGTTCGTGATATCTTCCGTCCACATAAAGTCTCGGTTTACCAGAACTTGGAACAAGCAACTCGGCGGTTGAGCCAGTGAAACCCGTCAGATAAAATCTGTGACAATCTTCAAGAGGTACGTATTCATTCAGATAAATATCAAAGCTTGATACATAGAATTGTTCTAGTTTATGCTTAGACATAAAACTCTGAAGATTTTTTATGTTCTCAGACACTTGAGCACTGGTTAGTTTGATTGTTGTATTCATAGAATTCCTTTTGATCTAGACCTTCGCATCATACACAAAAATTCGACAAATTAAAAGCTTCGAGATACCTTTAATCATCAGATAACACGCATTGTCTAAGGACTATTTAATGAAACACAAGCCTATATATTATGGTGAATACCTACAGTTAGATAAAATACTTGGGGCGCAAGACTTAAAGTCAAAAGAGCACGGAAAAGAAGCTCATGATGAGACCCTTTTTATCATTATCCATCAAACATATGAGCTATGGTTTAAACAAATCATTCATGAGTTAGACTCTATTTACGAAATGTTTAATCGTGAAAGTGTGAAATCAACCGACCTTGGTAATATCATTCACAGACTTAACAGAATTGTTCAAATACAAAAAATACTTAATGAGCAGCTAACGATAATGGAGACTATGACTCCACTCGATTTTATGGATTTTAGAGATTACCTACTGCCTGCTTCTGGTTTTCAAAGTATTCAATTTCGCATGCTTGAATTAAAGTTAGGACTAAGACAAAAGTACAGGCTTCATGTAGATAAGGAATTCTTTAACTCTCGCCTTAAAGACCCTGACAAAAAGCTACTTAATGAGCAAGAAGAAAAACCGACACTACTTGAGCTTGTTGATTCTTGGTTATCCCGTATGCCATTTGGAAAAACAAACGACTATGATTTTTGGAATGAATACCAAACAGCTATAAATCAAATGCTTGATGAAGATGAAGCCACTGTTAATTCAAATGACATGTTATCTGAGATGGAAATGAAATTTGAGAAAATGAATTTAAAATCTACAAGAGAGAATTATGACAACCTCTTCAATGAAGATAAGCATAAAGAAGTTGTGGAGAAGGGATTAACGCGTTTGAGTAGAGAGGCCAAACTATCGGCGATCTTTATCAGACTTTTTTGTAATGAACCTATCCTTCAAATTCCTAATCGAATTCTCGATCTACTCATTGATATTGATGAGATGTTTACCACATGGAGATACAGACATTCGATTATGGTTCATAGAACTCTTGGAACCAAAATTGGAACAGGTGGCTCATCAGGCCATGAGTACTTGAAAAACTCGACAGAGAACAATAGAGTTTTTACTGATTTTTTTAATCTTGCTACTTTTTTAGTGCCTAAAACACGCATACCTAAACTCCCAGAAAAACTTAAGAGTGAGCTGGGTTTCGCACACGAAGAATAAGATCTATGACTAAAGATTATAAAGAGTTCTATTCTGAGTTTATAAATGCCCATGGGAACAAACTTCACTTTGCGGCCCATAGTCATCACTTCTGGCCAAATAGCGCTAGGATAGGTCATATGGAATCCTATGATCACTCAATGAAGGAGTCCGACAATAAATGGGACTATATCTTCACAACTCTTATACCAGATGTTCAGGATATAATATCAAGTATTATCGGCTTTGATCGACCGGCCGATATTGCTTTTGCCCCGAACACACACGACCTACTGACACGAATACTAAGTAGTATCATCAAGGACAAGCCTTTAAAGCTACTCACATCAAACTCAGAATTTCACTCTTTCAGTAGACAACTTAGAAGGCTACAAGAAGATAACCTAGTTGAAGTTACGATAATTGACCCTGAGTTATTAAGCTTTGATGTCGACTTAGAGAAGGCGTTAAACACAAACCAGTTTGATCTTATTTTCTTAAGTCATGTCTTCTTTACTTCTGGTCTTGTTTTATCTGAAGAAAATATCCAGAAAATAATCCAGTTCAAAGGTGATGCTGAGTTTATTCTTGATGCCTATCATGGTTTCTGTGCAGTCCCTACCGACATCACAAAATACAGTGACCATCTATTTTATATGGCCGGTGGATATAAGTATGCACAAGCAGGAGAAGGTATGTGCTTTATGACCATTCCAAAAGACTGTAAATTAAGACCCCTCTACACTGGTTGGTTCTCATCTTTTAAAGACCTTGAGTCAAAACAATCAGGACCTGTTAGTTATGCTAGTGATGGAATGAGATTTTGGGGATCCACAATTGACTGCACTTCTTTTTATCGCTTTAGATCTGTCTGGAGGAACTTTAAAAGACTTGGAATTTCGGCGAATGATCTTATCAAACATGTTAAAAATTTACAGCTTGAATTTATGCAAGAAAATCCATTATCTGAATTCATAATCGAGAAAGATCCAAGCAAAATTGGACACTTTATTACTGTTAAACTGAATTCAGCGGAACTTGCAGCATCTGTTAAGAATCAACTAGGTAGACTAGATATTATGACTGACAATCGTGGCACATACCTGCGTTTCGGCCATGCTAACTACCATAATCAGCAAGACATAAAAGACCTAAAAACAAAGCTTAAACTCCTAAAATTACAGTAAAAAGAGAAAAACACTAAAGAATTAACCTGGTGTGTCGATAAGTTTTATTGTTAAATAGAATTATAAATCTGGAGTCTCGATGAGTATTAAGTTCGGTTCAATTATTATTGTTATGGTTGCTATGTTTGTAGCAAAGATTTCTATTGAGAACTTTAATACGGCAGAAGCTCGAGAAGTTTCACTCTCTCGTATAAAGTAACTTAAACCTATTTTCAAAATCCTCACCTCTTGCAATATAGTTTTTATATTGATCAAACGAAGGGAATGCGGGACTAAAAACAATAGCATCGCATTTAATCTCTTTTAATTTTTCAAAAACCAACTCTAAGTCATCCAAACACTCAACTTCAAATCTATCTGATAAGTTATCATAAATATATTTTGCAGCATCCCCTATAGCATAAATCTTAATAATATTATGAATAGACTCAAATGCCTTCCTAAGCTCTTGGCTTTCATCCCTAAGCTTTCCACCCATAATAAGTATGAGAGGTTCATCAAAGGCAGTTACCGCACTCACAGTGGCTTCTGTATTAGTGCTCTTAGCATCGTTATAAAATTTGACTTCATTTACTAAGCCTAAATATTCTAAGCGGTACTTAACACCTTTAAAATTGTTAATTAAATTTTGAATGATTTCTTCTCTACTCGATATTCCGAAATAATCTAGGACATCATCCACAACTTTAAAATTCCTTTGATGGTGGGCTCCAATCAAGGCCGGATTATTAAACTCATATCCCTCAACTGGAGCGATCGCCTTTTTTAAGGCCAGAGTTTCGGTACTCATAAACTCACCAGGAGTAATAAAAAGATCGCCCTTAACCTGGTTCATAACAATATCTAATTTTGCTTGCTTGTAATCATTGAAATTATCATATCGCTCCATATGGGTTTTACTAATATTTAAAATCACTGAAACTTGTGCATGAAATTTATCCATAAGCTCTAATTGAAAGCTTGATAGCTCTAAGACTATATAATCATACTCGCTATTATCACAAAGCATTTCACAGAGTGGAGTCCCAATATTTCCTCCAAGAAAAACTTTTTTTCCAGCAGCTTCGAGTGCCTGAGCAAGTAAAGTAACCGTTGTGGTTTTACCATTTGTTCCAGTCACGGCAATGATAGGTTTATCAATAAATGAAAATGCATACTCTTCATTGCAAACTTTAGGAGTATCTTTAAACGGTATCAACTCAGGAATTCTTGGATCAATCCCGGCCGCAAGAATAATTTTATCCACTTTTAGGTCTGTAGGTATTTGAGACTGATCGAAGCATTTAATATCCCGTCCGCCAAGATCTAGATCGACACTCCAAAGAGCTGGATCTCCCTGATTAATTAAGAAGATATCGCCTTTATAGGTACTTAAAATAAATTTCAAGGCCGAATTACCGGAAATGCCCATTCCCCAAATAGCAATACTCATAAAGCTAGTATATACTGCGCTCATGAATATTGAAAAGCGCTTTTTGGACATTCAAAAGATACTTACAAAACATTCATTCTTAACTGATAAAGAGGCGCTAGATCGCTATCCCTTAACTAAGAACCAGTACACCGACTGGATTGAAGATATACTAGAGCTTGATACACAAGAGACTATAAAGCTTCATAATACTCTTGATGACAGAATTATTACCAATAAAGACTATGCTTCATTTCTACAAGAAGCAAAGAAACTCACTAGCCTCCCTCAGTCAGAGGAAGCGCCAACGAACTTTCCCATAAACCTTAGTAAAAAAATAACGGCAAAAAAAAGACATGAGATTTCTTATATTCTCAGTCTCAAACCCATAAAGGAATCTAACTCCTTTGTTGATATTGGTAGTGGAGCAGGCCACTTATCGTCGTGTATACTTAATAAAAATCAAAAGAAGAGCATATGTATTGATATGAGTGAAGATATTCAAAATATTGGAAAAGAGAAACTCAAAAAGATTGCTCCAGATATTCTATCTAGAGTTCAATTTGTAACGTCGAAAATTTCTTCCAGATCTAGTACGGAAGATTTCGAGGAATCTGATACTCTGATTGGACTCCATGCATGTGGTGATCTTTCGACAATAATCGTTAAGGCTTATGGACATTCAAAGATCAAAAATCTTATCAATTTTGGTTGCTGTTATCATAAGCTAGCTGATGATCAGTTTAATATTTCAAAAATAGCAATGAAGAATCCACTCATATTAACGAATCATGCTTTAACTATGGCCGCAAAGTTTAAGCCCGAAAACATAAAATCCTACAATGAGAAACTAAAAGTTAAAAAATATCGTTACTCATTGCACTTTTTGATGCTTGATGAATTAGGACTAGAGTTTGCATCTGTTGGTAATGGCCTGAAAGAAGATTATAAGCTATCTTTTGCAGATTACTGTTATAAATTTCTTCCCGACTCAATGGAGTTATCTCATGCTGAGCTTGAAAATAAATATAAAAGTTTAGAAAAAAAAGTAACAAAAGTTCTTGCTCTCGGACTTATTAGATCTCATTTAGCAAGATTGATAGAGATATATATTATTTTAGATCGTGCACTTTATTTGAAAGAAAATGGCATTAATGTTGAGATTAAAGAAGTATTCAATAAAGAGATCTCTCCAAGAAATATTCTACTCAGGGCTACGAACTCTACTTTGTAGGAATAATCACTTCCATAATATAACCTAAGCAATCCTCTTTCATGACATAAATATCTTTAGTAAACATAGAAGGTATGAAAGTTCTATTTGTGACTAGAGCACTTCCTTCTATTTTTAAAAAATCATTTGTTAAGTCTCGTCCGTTATTATCTTCAACTCTGATACACTTTAAATTTTTAGCATGGCCTAAGTGAGTTTCTTTTTTTACGACTTTGAAGTTTTGTGAATCAAACTCTGGAATAAAGGATAGATCAGAATCACCGTCACCTTGATCTTCAAAGTCAATTCTCGCCCTTTCATCTACCTTAAGCCTAGCAATTGTATGATAAATTTCAAACTCTGCTCTTTCAGGGTTCATTGTTATTTTATCCATATGAAAAATTTTATCAAAGAATTCAAATGCAGCGACAACACCCCGAGGTTCACTTGGAAGTCCGGCCTCAATAGTAATTGCGGTACAAAAAGTACAAAAGCCCATTGATTGAACATTGTGAGGCTCAGTAAAATAGACAGTATTACTTCCAAAGTGACTAGCTAGCGCCATAAACTCAGGTTCTGTTGAATTTACACATCCGTATAAAGGATTCTTGCCCGTATTATTGTGAATATCAATTGAAGCAAATGGTTTATGTTCTTTGGCATAAGCAGTAACTTTTGCCGCCATTTCATGTTCGGGGGTATCCCCTTCACCAATCTGCCAAATACGATTATAATCTGGCTGTCCAGGTAAGTGTCTCATACCCTCTACTGCTGCAAGAGTATTTCCAATAAAAATGATAAGATCTCTTGGAAGTTCTTCATTTTTATATTTATTTAAAACTTGTGAAAGAACATCAAAGCTCGTTGTTTCATTTCCGTGTAACAAGGCGGATAAAAATAATGGCTTAGTTAACTTTCCTTTAAGATGAATGATAGTTGGCCCGCCTAAAACCTCGTGAACCTCAGTAACTTTACAAGTGTAGAGCTTACTTGGAACTTCGTTTAGAATCTTCAATTGCACTATAACTCCCATTCATGTACTGGTTTTCCCGAGTACTGGTTTTTAACGTAAGCTTCAAGTAATTCTTGAAACCTCTTGCCGTGCATATGAATAAAGGCTTTCTGCCAAATGGCACCGTTAACACCTTTAACTAATCTTGGATAAATAACACCATCCATATAATAATCAACATCTTTTTTATCAATTCCACGCTTGAGTAAGGCACTCTTCACATGTGGAAAAATCTCATACTGTAAAAGGTTTTTCATATCGTGAAGCTTCCCATCAATCCACCTCACTTGACAGAAGAAACTCTGGCGACTTGCTTTGTAGAAGTTATGTATTGCTTCATCAAAGCTAATTGCTGATTCTGGCGGTGTCTCTAAAGTTGCTAGGTAATCTACTAGGCCTATAAAGAATGCCGAGTTTGCAATAGAATCAACAACTGTAGGGCCTGCGCTTGGTGTTCTCTGCTCAATTCGAAGGTGCTTTGATCCGTCAGGGTTATCTCCAATAATCGGTCTCGTCCAACGCCAGATAGTTCCGTTATGTAGTTTTAAGTGAGTTAAATCTTCTGCAGCACAGTCCTTACACTCAGGTAGTAGCAGTGGATAATCTTCAAGATTTTCTTGAAAGAGCTCAAACATAGACTCTTTAAGATAATCATTTCCAAGTGTGACTCGCTTAACATTTTTACCATCATGATTCTTTGCTTCTAAATCAACTGCCTGTTCAAAAATAGCAATTCTAGATTCATCCCATAACTCTTTTCCAAAGAAATAAGGTGAATTTGCAGAAAGAGCAATCAGGAAAGGAGACGCAATCATAGAAGCATTATAATATCTCTTAGCATCTTTTTGATCGACACTTAAGTGAATTTGTAAACTTGTTGCTGCACATTCAGAGATAACACTATCCATATACATATAAAGATTGTCTTTGCCTTCAAGTCTTATATACAGAGGCTTTCCCTCACGCATTTTCATAACTTGCTCATTCATTACGGCATAGCGGTTCTGAGGTGAGAGATATTGCATATCAAGCATATGAGGTCTAAGTGTAGGAAGGGTTCCTACTAACATGGCATGTTTATTATCTTTTTGAGCCTCTTGTTCGCATTTTTTCCAAATGCCAGTCATCTCATCTTTGAGCTTAGTTAAGCAATCACCGGTTAAGTCATAGGGCATACTGTTTATTTCAAAATTAAATTTAGCTATTTCTGGAACGACTTGTTCATCATTTAAACTTTCTAGGAACTCTGGAGAACATGGGTCTGGTAGCATATTCTCATCCACTAACCAAGCTTCCAACTCAATTCCTGTCTTGTGATTTCCACGACTAAACTTATCCTGATCAAACCACGACTTCAGTAGCTCTGTTTCCTCGACGAGTTTTTTACGAAATTCTTCCATGTCTTCAGCAGTGTAGTCACTATGCTGAACTTCTTTTCCCATTCACGCCTCCATGAGGCACTATTATACCAAAACTTAGGAATATTTAAAGATTATAAAAAGATCTAACTCTGCGAGTTATTTGATGAAAAATGAAGAAGAGCATGGTATATAAACAGATTGCAAAACTATGAACCCACAGATTATTAGGGTATTCACCTGTATAACTGAGTAACAAAGGTCCAAAGATCGGAATAAATAGAAATATGTAAAATAATTTATGAAACATAAAATAATACAGACAGTATTTACCTACTTTATTAATCACAAAAAGATTTATTCCCGCCATTCTTTGCTCAATCCATAGCCCCCAAGATATAATTACTATGACAGAACACCAACTAGAAAGTGAGCCAAGTAAATTAAAGGCCCAGTCATATTCGTGATAAAGAACATTAAATACTGTCACATAGTAATCAGGTGCAAAAAATCCAAAAAGAATAGTCCCGAGTAAAGCGACAATAAAAGTTAAAAGAATAGATTTCTCTGAGAGACCCTTTCTATACAACAAGCCTAACCTCAGACCAATGAGGCTTGCAATTACAAATAAGTCTGGACGGCACTCTAAGGAAAACTCTGCTCCAAAATGAGAGATGCCATATGCTTCCATACCAAAGCTTTCAGCAGAGCCAGGTAAAAATGGAATGACTCCAAGTAAAATTAAAATTATCGAGACTGTATTTATAGAATATCTATATATTAGACGGTTAAGGGAGAAAAGGATTATCATCCATACTTGTAATGGATTGGGAGAAAGGGCCTCCGCTAAATTGGAGGAAATAAGAAAAGATTCTATTGTGAAAAATAAGAATAAGACAGCATATAGATTATCTCTTTTTTTATAATTGGAAATATTATCGTCTATTCTAAGGGCAGTTAAGTTAAAGGTAGCGAGTGCAATAAAAAGCTGTGTCGCCCAAGGACCAATAAATTTCATCAAATACAGAAGTGTACTAGACATAGGAATTGGTGAGTCGAAGGGGGGGAAATAAAAATACTTAACAAAGATCATATTAGAAAAAAAGATATAGTGCTCTAAAACGGCAAATATAACTAAGATACCTCTAATAAAATCAAATGTATTCAAACGAGTACTACTCAATCCTAAACTCCATTTGAGGTTTAAAGAGTGAATGTATCTTAGATGACCTTTTATATAATTCTGCATAATGCGTCGTACGCTCTACAAAGTTGATTAAGACTTTATTACTGAGGTACTTTTGATATGAACTAATATCTACCTTCAGGTCTAATTCCCTTTTAGTTGCCATAACAAATGTTTCGAAGCGACCATAGATTTTAATTTGCTTAAAGCCTGAAGCTTGCAATGTATTTAATAGGATAGCCTGAACTTCTTTTTCTTGATCGTTGTCACTAATATGGAATGGAAAATCAAAAGTGAAGACTCCCTTATTTGAAAGACGGCTTATGACAAGTTGATAAAATTCCTTACTATATAGGTTACCCAGTTCAAAGGATGAAGGAAAAGGAAAGTCAGCAACAATAAAATCATACCTCTCGTTAGTATTTCTTAAGTAGGATAGGGCATCTTGATGAACAATCTCAACAAAGTCTTTAATTTGATTATAGTTATTCATTTGATTCACTAAGGGACCATTTTTAGCTAAATTAATGATCGCCTCATCAAGCTCTACTACTTTTAATACTTTGAGCTCAGGCAAGCGACTTAATTCTCGCGCCACACCTAAATCCCCTCCACCAAGAATCAGAACTTTCTTAGGTTTAATCCCGGTATAAATCAAAGGGAAAAAGCTTATTGTTTGATGATAAATAATTTCAGTATCTGAAAAAAATTGAACTTTGCGATTTAAATATAAGCCCCAACGACTATCCTTAGGATTAAATTGGTACATACTAGCAGGTACGATATCTATTTCTTGGTAACGTGATTCAATAGATATGATTTTATCATTTGAAGGTAGAGAGTCAAAGAGTTTTCCCAAGTTTTGGATTGTTACAATATCATATCCGAGATAGTTTATTTTTTTTACAAGACCTAGATTTGAACTATAAAAAGCAAGAATGACGAGAGCACATCCAAAAACAAGTGACTTTACTAAGAGATTGAGCAGGGTCACCTTCAGAATAGACTTAGAAAATATAAAATATACGATAAAATTTAAAGTGCTTATAATTGCGCACAAGAATAAAATCTTCTCTGAGCTATAGAATATTTCGACAGCAATAATACTTGCAAATAGACTTCCGAAATAATTTAGAAAGAGAAGTATATTCTCTCTTTCAGGTAGCAAGGTTATTAAAAGAGGTAGCTCCAGTCCTGTTAAAAAGGCAAAAGGAACAAGTAGGATCACCAATAATACAATCCATCCATAAGGACCTAGTTGATTCACACTCTCACTAAATAGCTCTGCTAATCCTAATAAAACAGGCATCAGACATATTTTAATAGATAATAAGAATTCAACTCGAAAGAAAAGTTTCCAATTGACATTTTTCAGTTTTGAGACGAATAGTGAACTTAATCCTAAAAATAATACAAAGACTGTTAAGGCTCCAACTTGTGAATAAAGTTCCATTTTACTTAGAAGAGAAATTTTCTTACATATAACAGAATAAACGACGAAAGAATTAAAAGCGACAATCGACGTAACAAAATATATGAATCGATTACTGACCAATGAACACACCTTCTATATAGAGCTGTATATTTGGAGCCAACACTACAAAACAGATAGGGACTACAGCGATATAAAGATATTTTCGATATTGAATTCCATGCTCTTTGAAGACCAGATAGCAAGCAATACAAAGGTTTAGAAGTGCAATGATCAGGCTTGTATTTAGTAATCCCAAAAAAGGTAAAAAGAATAAAGGGAAACAGACGCCAGCAAAGCACATACCTAAATAATCACTACCCAGCGTATCTAATTTATTTTCTGACTGACTTATAAGCATTGGAAGCTCTATTCCAGATAAAATAGCAATCAATATGACTAAGCCATAACTTAGCCACTTGGCGATGATAAATGGAAAATAATCAATAAATACAAAGGGAAGAAAAACCGATGTAGCGCCAAAAAAACTTAATAAGAACTCAACATGGAATAGTTTAATCTTTTTAATTTCTTTTACTTTAAACTCATAAAGAAGAGCACCGAATCCTAAAAAAAAAATAAATAATCCAGTCGTAATAATATATTGTTCGACTAGTTGACCAAAAAGAATTGTAAAAACATGGGAAAGACAAAACTCATAGCTTAAGCTAGCGAAAGCTAAGGTAAAGGTAAGGATTCGATGATACATTATGGGATGAAACCACCACCACCGCCCCAACTACTAGGGTCAAAACATGAATTATCACAACCATCACCATTTGAATCAATTGGATACTGCCCACTAGGACAACTTATATCTGAAGTACACGTTACAGTTGTATCTCGAGATGCAATACCAACATCACCTGAGTTTGGATCGATATAGGCAGTCCCGTCTCCAGCTCCATAGCATTTCACACAATTAAAGAATGCCTGACTTTCAAACTTATAACACTTTGCTTTACCACATGTTGAGTTCATTGGTTTGGTAAAATGCCCTGCTCTTACTTCTTCAAAACCGGCACGACAATTAAAACCACCTGTTTCTGGGTTTCTATAATCACCGCCCTGGGAAAAAGAGCCACCAAAAACACAATAACTATGTTCTTCAATTGGCGTACACTCTACAGTATCTTCATTAAACTCCATCGTTAAAACAATATTCCCATCACGATCAAAAGAGTTCGTGGCTTCACATGCCCCTCTCAGTGCAGATGAGACTGCACTTCCTACATCACTAAAACATCGATCGACTTGATTTGCAGGTACGATTGGAAATTCAGCAGGGTTTGGACTTGCTCCTGTTCCTACGAAAGCTTTAACTGTTACGAATCGATTAATTTGTCTTTCGCCTGTAGGGTCATTAGCAACCTTTCTCTTGGCAAATAAAAACTTCAGTCTAATATCGGCAGGTTTTCTTGTTTTTCCTGCTGGAGTATCAACTGTCTCAAAGCCAACAACATCCATTTGTAGTAATTTTAACCTGCCTCCTAAAAACTCAGTCACATCAGATTCAAAATATGTTTTAGTGTCTATAATATTACCGTCTTCATCCTTAGAGAAGCGAACAATCGGACCAAATGGAACAGGAGTGTCCTCTGTAGCATTTACTAAGTTCCCCCCAGGGATTGAAGCAAGAGTATCAACACATGTATCAGAGCTTAAAAAGAATTGTTGCAGCTGATTTGTGACTTGTAACATTTCCATCGTGTACATAGATTCAACGCTTGCATCTTTGCTCATTTTAGATATCTGCATAAATCCAATCGCTACCGCACCCATCATTCCCATAGCTACGATAACTTCAATCAGAGAAAATCCACTTTGAACCACTTTACTTTTCCTACCAAAAGATAGAAATTTGAAGAATGAATAGTATTTATTTAATTTTAAGTCTTTCATTTATCATCATCCCATTAAAGAGCTTTGGGTCTCCCCATTTTAGTCAACTAAATCCAAAGCTTCAGCAGTTATTCTGGCAACGGTATACAAGTTGGTCTGTAAATCATTTTACCACAATTACACCAAAACCTGCTTCAAATGACTATGTTTTTTCTGGTCATAAAGAGTTAAAAATAAGTACGATACTCTTTCCCTTAAATAAACTTAAGAATGAGGGCCTATACCTTCTCTGTACTTTAGAAAAAAATACTGAGATATGCATGGATATGGAGTTTACCTGGGAGCCTACGCAGTGCCCAAAAAAATTGACAATTCTAGGCAATAGTACTTATCCATCTCCCCCTGATAAATGCTTTAAGACAGAGGATTATATAAAAGTTGAACTAAACTCTCCTAGACCTATCCTCTTTGATAAGATTGCAAAATATATCGTAAATTTACATACAAGTGAATTTAGTCTTCCACCAAGTGGACTCATCTGGAAACAAGACAAAACTCAATTTTACCTCTATTATTAATTTATAAAGGAAAAATATGAATAGCAATGAAATATTAGAGCAACTAAAAGCCTTAAAAGATCGAATAGAATCCTATATCAAAACAAATAAGAAAAAGAGCAACCTCATTGGGATAGTATTCGTCCTACTTAGTTGTACTTTTATGTTCTTCTTACCTCATCTTATTGGAACAGGAAACTCACCTAAAGAGATTAAAAATATCAGAAAATCATTTCCAAAACAAATACCAAGTCCTAATTCGAAGCCAGCAATAAAAAGCGAAGTAACTGAAAAAAGACCCAATCAGAGTGGCCAAAAAAACTTAGAAGATGAAAAAAGACCACAAGGAAAGGTTCCATTAGAAAAGCTACCTACATCAAAAAAACATAAGATATTAAAAAGCATCGAATCAAAAATACAACTTGCTAATTTCATCAAAGAGACAAAAGTAATTCCTCTCGCCCCTAAAGGTTACAAGACAAAGGTCTTCCAAGAGAGTCATAAGAACGTTAATGCATTTTCTGCATTTCACCCTAGAAAAGATGTTGAAATTAATACTGTTGTATCCCAAGTTCCACTTGATGAAGAAGATCTTGAAAATGCAGCATTTGAAATTGTTAATATCTCAGGGGATGAATTTTATCCTGTAAAAGATCATAAACTCTCACATCCTAAATTGGAAAAGATTGTTGTCTTTGAGTATGATGATGAAAACCCAATTTATGCCGTTCATGCAAAAATAAAGAATAGCACGAAGGAAGTTTTAATTACTGTTCATGGTAAAGGATCTGATATGAAGTCGGAGCTAGAAGCAATTAAACGAGAATTCTCTAAGATGGAAATTAAATAATAGATTGAAACCAGCAAACGGCCTCATTATAAATTCAAATGTTGATCTTATTTGGTTCTTAGTCCCAGGCCTATTCGTCACTGTCTTTTTCCATCTCACAAATACAGAACTATCAAATGCAATGACCTTATTTCTGCTGCTCGTTATAGATAATGGACACGTGTACACGACTTTCTTAAGATCACTCTATGAGCCCAATAAATTTACTGATCATCTTAAGAAATACTATCTCTTTATTTTTTGCTTTATCTCCATAGGCGCAGCGATACACTTCACGAGTCCGCTTTTCCTCTGGCGCTTTGCATTCTATGCAACAGTCTTTCACTATATAAAACAAAATATTGGTATTTTAAAACTCCTTTTGCCAAAGGATGACAAGAAAGACTCTATAAATATTTATACGCTCTACATCTTGCAATTAATTGCTGTCTTTGGAATACACTTAAAACCAGATGCAAAGATAGAATACTATAGTGCAAATGATATTTGGAATTTTGAGAATGAAGTACTTTTCAATTACACGATTATTCTATATTCCATCATCGTACTTCTTTATCTACTTTATTTATGCCAACAACTTAAACTGAATAAAGATCTACTTCCTGGACACTTCTTCGTCCTAGTTACAGCAATTTTATTTTCTCTTTACTCTATAAGTGGGCTTAATCTAAATCACTACCTGCTGGCACTAATTGCATCCCACGGTATTCCCTATATGTTTCTCATAAAAGGAAAGTTGAAGAGTCGTATTCCTTACCTTAATATTATCACCGTGTTTACCGTTGCTCTTGTCTTTGGATTCCTTGAGAATTACTATGAAGATAACTTCATCAATTTTTCGAATGAAACAAGTAAGAGTCTCATGAACTCGCTATTTTCAACACTTCTTCTTGTCCCGCTTTTTTCACATTTTTTCTTTGATACTTATATTTGGAAATGGGACTCAAAAGAAGTGCTACTTACTGATTAATTTAGCTGCTTAATCAAACTCCCCATTTCCTTATCAGATAACTTAAAAGGCCATGGTGGCATCTGCTTTTCTTTTACTAAGTGCATGATGGTACCTGCTTGCTGCTTTACGAGTCCAGATCGTCCTAAAAGACTATTCTCCCTCTACACACCTATGTTTATACTGAATTAAAAGGTAACTCTAGAAATTTTCTCTAGAAGACTTTAATACAAATGGTAAACTTCGCGCATTTCATCGTATAAGAATTTCATTTTTTGATCAATCTCAGGGTGATTAATATCTTCTTGATGGTAAACAAATCTTTCTGGTCCAAATTGCTTGGCCATAAGTTTCGTCTGCCAGATATTATCACGTGGCATATTTAAGTCTGAATGAAACTCGAAGTCTTTCATGACTTCAGGAGAGATAAAGTCTTGGATGGAGTTAAAGTACTCATCATTATAAATCTTTTTTCCACTTTCTTGTCTTGTGTAACCACGAACGACGTAATCGATATAAACAACATCACATTCAAATGATTCAAATAAATAATTAATTGCACTTAACGGAATAATATCTCCACAAGTGGCAATATCAAAGTCGACTCTATAAGTACAAATACCGTTTGGCGCTGAAGCATCAGGATAAGTATGACTTGTGAGGTGTGACTTTGTAAGGTGAGACTTCACAGCAGAACCCTGGGAAACTGTTTCCCATTTCCCGCCTTGAGTATCACTCATTAAAGTCATTGTTGAGGCACCGACAGGGTCATAATCCATTTTAGATTCAGAAATAATATCTGAGTCTATCATTTCGCAAATTTTTCTAGAGATTTTTAAAATTTTATCGGAGTTATACTTCTTATCAATCCAGTTTATATATTCTTCTTTTTGCTTATCATCGAAAGTGATACAAAAATCATATAAATTAAAAGAGAGTATTTTTGTTAAATTGTTAAAACCCGATAACTTTATCTTTTCTGCGGATGAAACGAATGCCATTGACCTAAACCTCAATAAAAAGGGGAACCATATAATGATTCCCCTGATAAAATATTACTAATTAAATTAAACCTAACTCTCTAACAGTATTTCTTTCTGTGTTTAATTCTTCTAAGGTCTTTTTAAACTTATCAGACCCAAAATCATTATGAGTTTGTCCTTCTACAACCATTAGCTTCCCACCTTCAACTCTACATGGATAAGAGAAGATTAAACCTTCATCAACTCCGTATTGACCATTTGAGGCAAGACACATAGAAAATGTTTCTCCAGCGGGAGTATCGTGAGTTAAGTTATATACTCCATCAACACAAGCATTAGCAGCTGAAGCAGCTGAACTTGCACCTCTTGCTTTAATAATTGCAGCTCCACGTTTCTGTACAGTTGTAATAAAGTCACCTTGAAGCCATTCAGTATCTGTAATAACTTCGGCAGCTGACTTACCACCAATTTTTGTATTATAAAAATCTGGGTATTGAGTTGCTGAGTGATTACCCCAGATTGTGATATTTGTTACTTCTGTAACATCTACACCAGCTTTTTGAGCTAGCTGAGATTTAGCACGCTTCTCATCAAGAGTAGTCATGGCAAAGAATCTCTCTTTTGGAAGCCCTGAGGACTCCATAGCAATTAAACAGTTTGTATTACATGGGTTTCCAACGACAAAAAGCTTACAGTCGTCAGCACCGTGTGCGGCCATTGCTTTACCTAGTGGTCCAAAGATTCCACCGTTAACTTTTAAAAGATCTGCTCTCTCCATTCCATCTTTTCTAGGAACAGCACCGATTGCTAGAATCCAGTTAGCACCCTTAAAGGCCACATCCATTTTATCAGTACAAACAATATTCTTTAAAAGAGGAAAGGCACAATCATCTAGTTCCATCTTTACACCTTCAAGTGCTCCAAGCGCCTGAGGTAATTCTAATAATTGAAGCTCAACTTCAGTATCAGTTCCAAACATTTGTCCTGAAGCGATTCTGAAAAGGATTGCATAACCAATTTGTCCAGCAGGACCTGTCACTGCAACTTTAACTCTTTTATTTGCCATTTTAATTCTCCTTTAATGTTATATACCGAGTGATTATAAGGGATTTAGCCCTTTTAGTCTATGGGACAAAACCGGCAGATTGATCATAGACAATAAATATAATCAAGCATATGATGACCATATAACAAAGCTTTAAGGAGCAAAGTGTCATGACTGACTCAGCAACAGGTAATAAGCCAAAACCAAACAATAACAAACGTCGCAACAATAACAGAAGACGTAATCATAATAAAAAGCCTGGTAACAACAATAACAATAACGCTGTTAAGGCCGATGGTGCCAACAAGCCTGCAAACTCTAACAAAAAAAATTATTCGAAAAATCGAAGACCAAAGAGCTTAACGCCTTCAAGAATTATGCAGAAATATGACAATCTCATGGAGCAGTACATTACTGCCAGAGGTAAGTTCTACAATATGTTTGGAAGAAACTCACAGAAACAATTAGGTAAAACTGAGAAAAATTACCAAACATCTCTCCATAATCTAAGAAAGTACGAAGTAACTCTACAAGAAGACTGGCAGCGTGAAGTTTTACAAAATAAAATTAATGGTCTTCCTGAAGACCTACAGTACTCTACCGAGCACAATCTAGATCCAAAAGGTGATGTAGTAAGTCACTTAGGTGAATTCGATGACATCCACTTACTCCCAGATCAAAAATCTGAGAACTGGTCAGAAGATACTGAAGAGTCTCAAGGAACAATAGAAGACTATCAGCGTTATAAAGACGGATATACTCCACAATAAAAAAGCCTGCTTATTTAGCAGGCACATATTTTAATTTAAATTATAATTAAGAATTCGAACACATTTTGAAACTAGCTTCAACTCCAGAGTATTCTGTTTGAGATGTTTGCGTATCACTAGATGTGTCATTGTCGTTAGTTCGTAAAGTTTTTACTTCAGCATTTTGTTCAACACTTAGGTAATTGTTTAGTGTTTCGTCATGGTCAGCAAGAATAGCGTCCTTAAGGTCTTGAGGCTCAATATTAAGAACTTCTGACACTCTTGTTAACATCTTCAAAGGGATATTACATAATGCCCTCTCCACGTTCGAAATAAACTGTCCATTTTTGTATCCTAATAAATTAGATAGCTCAGACTGAGAATAATTTTTTGGGTGCTGTAATCTTTTTGTGCGAATTAACTTAGCAATGTTTTTGAAACAACGCATGACATCTCCTACTTCGAATTTGGTTTTTTAATATTAATCATTTTTTCCGGAATGTCTTTAACAATCTTGAAAAAAACTATAAAACAATAGTGCCAAACTTTTGTAAAAAAAAACATATGAGGAAAATAATGAAAACGCTTGTGTCGTGGAACGTCAATGGAATTAGGGCCTGTACTAAGAAGGGATTCGTAGACTGGATAAGTAGGACATCACCTGACATCGTGTGCTTACAGGAAATCAAGGCGGAAAAAAGTCAGTTCCCAGAAGAAACTTTGACAATACCAGGTTATGAGGTGTTCATTTTTTCAGCAGAAAAAAAAGGATATTCCGGAGTAGCTGTATACAGTAAAGAAAAACCTCTAAAAGTTCACCACGGTCTTGGTGTAGAAAAATTTGATAGAGAGGGACGAGCACTTATTCTTGAATTTAAGTCGTTCATTTTATTTAATTGCTATTTTCCAAACGGCCAAAGAGATCACGGAAGGGTCCCTTATAAATTAGAATTTTATGATGAAATACTAAAGCGCTTTAACCAATATATTGAAGATGGTAAAAAAGTCATTATCACTGGTGACTTTAATACTGCTCACCACCCTATTGATCTTGCTAACCCAAAAACGAATAAAAAAACAACCGGCTTTCTTCCTAACGAAAGAGAGTGGATGGGTCAATATGAAGCGGCAGGTATGATTGATTGCTTAAGGCACTTTGAGCCTGAGACAGAAGGTATTTATTCATGGTGGACATATAGAGGTGATTGCCGTGAAAGAAATATTGGATGGCGTATAGATTATTTTATGGCCAGCTCTAATTTAAAATCAAAGCTTGTCTCTTGCAGACACACTCCGGAAATTATGGGGTCAGACCATTGTCCTATTGAGCTTGTTTTAAAATAATCCCAAAGAAACTTCCATAGGATTATGATCAGAGCCTGGGTATACAGGGGCCACTGCAGATTTAACATTAAGTCCCTTCACCCAAATATGATCCAATGTTTTACCTAAGAATTTTTTCCTAAAATCAACTGAAAATTGGACAGCTTTAAAACCGATTCCAGTCATTATACGATTCATTGTTCTTGTCTTCTTCTTTGTCCAAGTATTAAAGTCCCCTCCAAAAATAACAGGTCCTTTATGCTTTGCTAATAACTGAGCCGCATCAGCAATCATATGTTTAAACTTCTTATTTGATACGAAGTTTATGGCGTGAATGTTCCCAACTAAAAGTTCCTCTTCGATTCCGGCCAACTTGTACTTAGTGAATAAAGTCATCTTCGGTGTCTTAATAACAGGCTCTCTATAAAAACTTCTCTGCCAAGAGGATTTCTTTGATATTTGCTTTGCAGCAGTGGCCACTCCATTTCTTTTCATTTGAAGTGAGGTGTCCATAAATGAAGTCGCGAAAACATAATTAAAATCTTTCGTCTCAGAAAAGCCTTGAATCATTTTCTTACTCGTAAAAACCTCTTGTAGAATGAGTATCTCTTTTCCATTTGAGAGGTCTTGAAAGTCTTTAAGCCAATTGACCTTAGCTCCTTTAAACATATTCCAAACCAAGATACTAAAACCCATAGGATAAATTGCAACTTCCTCCTCTATGATATTAAAGTCAAGAAGGACATCACTATCGGCAGGGATTTCGTACTTACCTGACCTATAATCACTTTGCCCGTTAACAGCGAAAGCCCCTAAACTTAAAATCAAAAGAAAGGAGACAAGAAGACTCGTTATTTTTTTCATCTTAAAACTCCACCATAAAACCAGAACCTGACTCAATCATTTTACGAACAGATTGATTACGATATTCCACATAGTCCTCATAGGCTTCTTCACCAAATATTTTTTTAAGTTTTGATAGATACTTTGAATTTATTTTAGCGAGTTGAATATTATCTTCGACAGTGAATACATATGGTACTTTCTCATTAGTACTATCATCAAAGTGAGACTGCATAATTTGACTTATTTCACGATCCCTATGCATCGCCATGCTAAAGTACTGATCGACATAATCAGGATCAATTCCGAGGTCTCTCTCTAAATGGGATCTCATATCTTCTTGCCATTTATTTTTAGATTCTTGATATTGCTTCTCATAATCTGCATCAGAAAAGTCTTCTGGAGCTTCATCATCTTCAATGACATTTGCTGGCACAGTATTTAATATCTTTCCCTTAATATCTTGGCCCGCTTTATTTAGATTTTTAGATTTCTGGATCGAAGTTTTTTTTATCGCCGACTGAGCTAATATTAATTCATCCTCAACCATATCATCTTCAGTAAGGTTGTCCGATACAACAACTTCTGTGTTCATTAGATAGATATTCAAACTTAGTGAAGACAACAAAGTCCCATAAAGTAAGTATTTTCTTTTCATCAAAGTACTCCCCATTACGCAATATTAGTAAAGTGAAGATACATAGTACGTATCAGAAAGTAAAAAGGCTTCAAGGTTAAACTACTGAAATTATGCTGGAGTATGTAGTAATTTCCCTTTATAAAAGACTTTATCTACCATTTTGTCGTAATTCTTCCTACGTTTTCTACCATGATTAATATATGAGCTAAGGACAGTCTCTGCACTCAAGTCATCAAGATTCCTAAGCTTTGGAAGTACAAGAAAATTTGCTTCTTTTCCAACACTTAAATTACCCATTGTTTTATCTAAATTAAGAAGCTTCGCACCGGCCAAACTTGAACGATAAAGCCCCATAATATGAGTGGCGCCTTTCACTTCCGCTTTTTTATTTTGATCTACAAATGACCTAATCACATCAAACATAGACAATATAGGTCCACCACCAATGTCAGACCCTAGCGCCCATCTGATTTTATTTCTTTCAATCTTTTTAAAATCAAATAATCCCGAGCCAAGGCCCTTCTCTTTTATGGGAGCATTTGAAGTGGGACAATGTGCAATTGCGGTATCCGTCTCCTTAAGCATCTTGATTTCGGAAGGTTTTAAGTGAATACCGTGTCCCATAATTGTTCTAGGACCTAACATTCCGACTTTCTTATAGATCTCTGTATATGTTTTTATTTTTTCAAAGCCTTTAATTTCTTTGTAAAGTCCTGTAACAAATTCGATTTCATTTGGAGTCTCACTAAGATGACTTTGAATAAATGACTTATTTTTCTTTGCGATCTTTACCGATTCCTTCATGGTTTCAGGATCTGTAGCGATGGCAAACCTAGGTGTAAGAGCATACTTTTGTTTGTATTTTTTGGAATATTTAGAGACTAATGATAGTGCCTCAGTTTTTGTTTGTGTCAGTTGTTGGGGTGAATTCATAGTCATTAATACATTGCCAATAACAAAGTCACCTGTAACTTCATCCATAGCATTCTCAAGTGTGTGCCCATGGATTGAGGAGTAACAGGCCCCTCCTAAAGTCCCAACACTAACAAGCCTCTTAAAAAAATCTTTGGCGCGCTTCTTTGAATAAGCTTTATTTTTAAACTTCATTTCAGCTGGAAAAGTATAGTTATCTAGCCATTTAAGTAAGTTTGCTTTAGGCATTTCTCTGACGTCGTCTTGAACCCAGTGAAAGTGCATATCAAAAAAGCTTGGGATAATAACTTGCTCTGAATAATCTATCTCTTGAAATTCTCCTTTTAAACCTTGAAGAACTTTTCTTTTAGTACCTAACTGCTTTATCTGATAAGCATCTTTGGACTTACTGAACTTTAGGTGCATTGCGCCGTTTTTAAAGTATTCACACTTCTTATCTGAGATTGGGTTTAAAATATGACCAAAAACAACAATATCTAATGACATAAAATCTATCCTTTTAATTTGCGAGGTCATCAATAATATTCTATTTTTATTGTATGAAAAGAATAAAAAATTACGCAATCAGTCTTTTACTTTTATTATCCCATAGTGCATTTGCAAACTATGAAGTTAATCGAATTACCTACTTGAATGTAGATGCCAGTATCAACCCTGCCATCTTTAACTTTTTAGAAGATAATTTAAAAAAACTTTCTAAGGAAAACGGTGATCTTGCCTTTATTAAGCTAGATACTCCCGGCGGGCTTGTCTCTACGACCAAGGATATTTTAACTCTTATAGGGAGTCTGGATTACCCCGTTGGAGTCTGGATAACACCAGAAGGCGCTAGTGCCACAAGTGCAGGTGCCATCATCTCAAGTGCAGCTCACTTCCTTGTTATGAGTGAAGGCACAAACATAGGTGCAGCAACACCTATAACAATGGGAAAAGATATTGATCAAAAAGATGGTAGAGCAAAAGCTGTCAATGATATTGTTGCCCTCGTAAGATCTCTATCTAAAGCACGGGGCAGAAACCCAGACTTCTTTGAAAAAATGATATCTGAAGCTATTAGTCTTGATGCTAGAGATGCATTAGAGAAAAATGTCATCGATAAAATCGTCAATAGACAAAGTGACCTTATAGACTTTCTGGCCACAAGCTCAGTCACAATTAAAGGTGAAGAAATGAAGCTTATTGTTGCAAAGAATGTGATGACAAGAACTGTGGAGATGGACCCGGGACAGCAGATCCTCAATATTTTTTCTAACCCAACCACTGCCTATATTTTATTTATTATCGGAGCCGCTCTACTCTACTTTGAGTTACAGGCCCCTGGTGGTTTTATTGCTGGAGCATTAGGTGCTTGCTGCTTAGTGCTGGCAGGAATCGGGTTTCAAGTATTACCGCTAAATTTTGGAGCTGTAGGACTTATCGTACTCTCCTTTGTGCTGTTCATTCTAGAGGTCTATATAACCAGTTTTGGTATTCTTACCATTGGAGGAATTATAACTCTTATTCTAGGATCCTTATTCTTATTTAGAACTGACAATAGTCTTATTGAACTTGAAATTAGTGTCATAATCTCAGTCGTCGCCTCAATAACCGCCTACGTTTCATTTTTAGGTTGGTACATCTTTAAGACATGGCATAAACACAAAGACTTTTATGGCCATGCACACGATGAGGGTGTAGTTTTGCAAGTTCTAGATAGAGATAAAAAGAAGTATCAAGTGAGAATCGAAGGTGAGATTTGGACCGCAAAATCAGAGGAATACCTTGAACTTCATGATGCTGTAGAAGTTATATCTCAAGATGATGAACATCTAACCATGACAATAAAGAAAATATAAATATAAATATTAATATAAAGGAGAATATATGAGTGTTTTAATGATGCCTGCAATAATTATTCTAGGTTTACTAGTTTTAAGTTCAATTAAAATTTTGAATGAATATGAAAGAGGCGTTGTTTTCCGTCTTGGTTCATATTCAGGTGTAAGAGGTCCTGGACTTATTATCTTAATTCCAGTTTTAGAGAAGATGGTTAAAGTTGATCTAAGAGTTGTAACGATGGATATACCAAGCCAAGATATTATTACAAAAGATAACGTCACCTTGAAAGTTAATGGTGTTGTTTACTTTAGAGTTAACAATCCTCAAAAATCAATTATTAAAGTTGAGAACTACTACCATGCAACATCGCAAATTGCTCAAACGACTCTAAGATCAGTTATTGGACAGTATGAATTAGATGGTGTTCTTGCAGAAAGAGATGATATTAATGCTAAACTTCAACTTATCCTTGATGAGCAAACAGAGCCATGGGGAATTAAAGTAAGTAACGTTGAGTTAAAAGCGATCGACCTTCCAGAGAATATGCAAAAAGCAATGGCCAAGCAAGCTGAAGCAGAAAGAGAAAAAAGAGCAAAAATTATTTCTGCTGCCGGTGAATTTGAAGCCGCAAAGAAGTTAGCTGAAGCTGCAGCAGTTCTTGGTTCTGAAAAAGATGCAATGACTCTAAGGTATCTAGATACAATGAGAGAAGTATCAAGTGGTTCAGGAAAATCAACTGTTATATTCCCAGTTCCAATGGACCTTGCTGGTGCACTTGGAAAAGTTTTTAAACAATAATTTTTAGATTTTACTCCGGCATTTCAGAGCACACCCAAGAGTGACATCCACATTGGGTTGCTGTGAAACCGGAATCTCTACAGTTCATTGCAAATTGATCTTCATCTGTAAAAACTTCGGTACACATGACTTTATTTGAATCAAACTTTGAGCACTCTGAAAGAGTTCCAGAAATATCATAACCGTATAAAGTATTTTTTACTGGTGGAGTCTTAGAGTATTCTTTAGTAACACAAATCCAATCGTGACAACCACATTGCACAGGAAAGTCACCATTATCTTCACAATCAAAAGCGAACTGATCTGATTGTGTAAATTCGGAAGTACAAATTGAGCCAAACTGATCAACACACTGTCTTTCATTACCTTCTAAATCAAGACCCTTGTATGATAGGAAGGGAGTATCCTCTCTAACCTTTCCAGGCAAAGTAATAATCTCACCTCTATCATCGTCCGTTGGATCAGGAGCACCTGTGTCAGCAACTTCACATCCTGATAGTAGGATTGATGTTAATAATATTAGGAAAGAAAAAATTGATTTTCTCACAACTACCACGATTTAGTACCGTCAGCTTGTTCATCAAACTTATCTAGCTTTTGAGTTGTGTCTTTTTGTAACTCTGTGGGCGATACAGAAGCAGGCTTTCTGCTTATGGACTTTGTCTCATATAACTCGGGGTTATCTTTTAAAACAGTGCTGATATTATTCATCATCTGTTTATTAAATTTATTGAATTTCTGTTCGCTCTTGGCAAATGCCATTGTTGAGCATGCTAGAAGTACTATTGCAGGTAATATTAACTTCATGGAATCCCTCCCCTTCAACACTCTGATCGGGATTCCAGAAATTTTTCTTAACTAATTTATACTTGAGTCTACTCGTTTTATCTCATTAAGGTACTGTGACAAAGATAATATTAGATCTCTCTTTAGCAGAGCTTCCATTAGTATTTGGGCCATATCTTGCCATTGAGCTAATCATGATTCCTATCGTTTCTCCACTTGAAGGAGAAAAACCTCTTAATTTACCATGGCTAATATGCGTGGCCAGAGCTGCGTATACACTAGGATGACCTCCCAATTTACAAGATTGTCCAGGTCTTAACCACTCCCAAGTTGCGGCGTGCCATTTTCCATCCTTTTTAACAATGATCCATGGGTTTGCATCAACTGTAACAAGGTTTCCACCGGCATCGGGTTTATCAGAAGTATACCTAGGCCAATTATGTCCACTATATGTCATACAAATTTTATCATCTGAAAAATCTACCTTCGATAGATTGACCGTCGTCTCCCAACTAGCAATATCCATATTTCCACCACCCGTTGCCCAAGTGACATCATCGATATTAAAGTCATCAGGTGCACCTATAGTCTCACCATTACCACCGCCTGAACCCTTTGGTTTAAGTTTCTTTGCACCATCTTCAATAGCAGGTAGTACTTTATTTACATCAACTGCAGTAGAGTAACTTTTTGTGAAGTACCACTTCACAAGAATAATATCAGCGATACGTAGACCTTTTGAATCTGGTCCGTAACCACGGTTATGCCAAGTATTATGAGCAATAATGTCTTTAGTGTTTACTTTATTCCACTCGGGAACATATCTTAGCTTATTAAGCCACTTCATCTTATCTTCTGAGAACTTATCTGATATCAATTTTCGATAGTCTCTGTTTGTAATGGCATTTAAGTTCGTTCCCAAAACTCTTTTTAAGTTATCAAAAGCAACTTGATCAGCCGCCGCATTAGAAGGCTCAATTCCATAGACAATTAAGTTATCTTTTATTTCTGGGTTTGACTTAAGCGCTGCCCAAACGTCTGTAAAAGGACCACCAACAACTAATGTGAACTCTCCTTTAGTCGTTTCTTCAACAATCTTACGAGAGAGATTACTAGGGCCATGATCCCCTAATTTATTGTTTCCAGCAAATACTGGTACGCCCATAGATAGCTCTTCTCCTAACCTCTTTCCTGCTCCAGACTGAGAAGCCGCTGACCTCCCACAACCTGTAGTCGATGCTCCCATGAACTTTGGAAATGTATTATAAGAGGCTCCAAGCATTAATGTTGCTACCCAATCTTGAGGAGCATTTGTATCACCAGAGAACTGACACTCTTTTCTAGTATCGTTTGGATACTGAATATTTAAAGTTTGCACCATGTCATCTATATAACCCCAAGGTCCTCGAGGTATATCTTTTGCGACCTCGGTAGAAGTTTCTCCACTATTTCCATAGTCAGTAGTACTACCGCTACTTGAACTACTACTACTAGAACTTCCACTACTACTGGAGCTTGAACTACTGCTAGACCTAGGTACGGCCTTATCTGATGGACGACACATACCTTCCTTGTATCCATGTCTTAGATAATGTTGAATAGGTGTCATTCCAGATGCAGCCAATTTAGGTCTCGTGGACGCATAATCAGCAGGTGTACATATGTTTGGATTACTAATACTTTTTGCTGCTGCGCTATTTGGTCTACACATCCCTTCTGCTTTTCCATGTCTTTGGTAATGTACCTCTGCAGTCATTCCACCTGCAACAACGTCAGGTCTAATTTTTAAATAATCTTCAGGGTGACAATCTTTAGCTCCTACTGGACTATTACTAGCACCGGCACTATTGGACCTATCAGACTCTGGCTCAAGGCTTCTGCTTCTATCTTGACCATTATTACCAGTGGGGTTACACATACCCTCATTTTTCCCATGTCTTGTGTAATGTACTTGTGCTGACATGCCTGCCGCAACAACATCCGGCCTAGCTCTTAAATACTCAGCTGGAGTACAATTAGCTGCATATGTCATTTGTGAGTAAAACACAGTAATAAATAGTACTTTAAAAAACTGGCCAATCTTCATATGCTTCTCCTAAAAATTAAGTATCTCAATTCTAACACTTTGAAATGTTTACTCAAAATGAGGCTTCAACATACGCTAAATATAGCAGATATTGCCTTAGGGAATGAAAGTTAAGTATCTGAAAGTACGATGTCTTTTTAGAGCCTAGATATATTGGCAATTAGGCAAAAAAAAGGAGCTTTTCAGCTCCTCTTTTAAGTTATCTTTTTACTGATCTTTCACTAGATTTAAGAACCATTTTCCTGATTCTAATATTTTCTGGAGTTACTTCAACCCACTCATCTTCCTCGATCCAATCAAGTGCCCACTCAAGTGTTCTCTGAGGAGTTGGTGGAAGAACAATATTTTCATCCTTACCAGCAGTTCTTACTGCAGTCAGATGTTTTTCACGACAAACATTAATATTTAAATCATTTGGTCTTGTATGCTCACCTACAACCATTCCTTCATAAACTTTTTCTTGAGTTTTAACGAATTGTTGTCCAGAAGCTAAGATTCCAAAAAGAGCATAGGGAGTTGTTACCCCAGATCTATCTGAAATAAGTGCACCGTTTTGACGTGATAGCATCTTACCAACGAATTCTCCATACCCAAGGAAGTAAGAACTCATAAGTCCTTCACCACGAGTTGCCGTTAAAAATTCAGATCTAAATCCGATTAAACCACGACTTGGAACTTTAAATTCAATTCTTGTTCTTGTATCACCAATTGGCGCCATTGCTTCCATAAGACCCTTACGAACTCCCATGGCTTCAGTTACAACACCAGTTGACTCATTAGGAACATCAAAAACAACTTTTTCATATGGCTCTTGCTTAACTCCATCAACATCTTTCATAAGAACTTGTGGTCTTGCAATCATAAGCTCGTAACCAGCGCGTCTGATTTCTTCAAAAACGATAGCGACTTGAAGCTCGCCTCTGGCCTTTAAGATAAAGACTTTAGGATCTTCTGTTTTTTCATATTGTAATGAAACGTTTTTACGAATAGCTTCGTGTAAAAATTCCTCTAGTTTTCTTGAAGTAAGGTATTCACCTTCTTGACCTGATAAAGGTGAAGTCGAAACAGAAACACGTACAGCAACAGTAGGTGGATCAACTTCAATTCTCTCTAACGCCTGAGGATTCTCCATTGAAGTAATTGTGTCTCCAATATGAGCATCATCAACTCCGTTTATAATAACAATTTCACCTGCATCTGCATTATCAACTTCTTTAAAGCCAAGGCCATCAAAGATTTGTATTTTTCCGACTTTAATTTGTTTAGGTTTACCTGTTGCATTGATCCAGTTATATGGCTTATTTGCAATTAACCTTCCGCTTGAAATTCTTCCAATCATTAATGTTCCAAGATATTTTGAGTAATCAAGGTTAGCAACTAATAATTGTAAGTTCCCATCACTATCAAGTTCAGCTTCTGGGAAATAATCACCAATAAAGAAGTCTAGTAATGGAGATAAGTTACCATCTCTAGCTGATGGGTCATCAGATGCATATCCGTCTCGCCCAGAGCCAAAAAAGAATGGAAGGTCTAAATCAAACTCTTCAACGCCTGCAAGATCAACTAACTCTAAAATTAAATCTTCTATTTCTGATTGAACTTCTACATGTCTTTCATCATGACGATCAATTTTATTAATCATGACACCGATTTTAATTCCTTGCTCAATAGCTTTTTGTAAAACAAATCGTGTTTGCGGAAGCGGACCTTCAGCTGCATCAACTAAAAGTACAATACCATCAACCATCATTAGAGATCTTTCAACTTCTCCACCAAAGTCAGCATGGCCTGGAGTATCTAATAAGTTGATTTTATAATCTTTCCATTTAAAGGCACAGTTTTTAGCAGAGATAGTGATCCCACGCTCTTTTTCTAATTCTCCAGAGTCCATAACTCTATCAGCGACTTGCTCATGAGCTTCAAAAAGCCCTGATTGTTTTAACAGTTCATCAACAAGTGTCGTTTTCCCATGATCAACGTGAGCAACGATTGCAACATTTTTTAGTTTCATTTTTTCTCCAGAAAATTATTTTGCGGCAGTATGCCATATTATTAACTAGAGTGTCACCCAAAATTGAGCCATTTAATTGGCCGATCTATGCTTATCAAAAGTCGCTTAATAATGAGTAATTCAACCAAAGACAAGAAAGCATCCAACCCACTGATATTACGGAGCATAATGATTAGAACTAATAATTATGTTTAGAGGGGTAATTAAAATATGTATTAATTAAAACTTCGGATTATCGATTCTGCAATCTTTATCCCATCAACAGCTGCAGAAGTAATACCACCAGCATACCCTGCTCCCTCGCCGCAAGGATAAAGTCCTTTATGGCTAGTGGACTCAAAAGTTTCTTTATCGCGAAGAATTGTTATTGGAGAGGATGTACGTGTTTCAGGAGCAATTAAAACTGCTTCATCACTTGAAAAGCCCTTCATCTTTTTATCAAACTCGATTAAGGCATTTTTTAAGTGCTCATTTATAAAATCGGGAAATATTTCTCTAATATCCGTTTTGAACAGGCCACTTGGAGAAGAAGTTTTTGGTAAGTCTGTATCATCCAACTTTCCACGAAGAAACTCTCCTACCGTCATTGCAGGAAGTCGTCTTCCATCGGACTTAGCAGTTGAAACTCTAAAGGCTTTTTGTTCGATAGCATGCTGAAAGTCCATTCCCTGTAAGGGATGATCAAGATCGTAATCTTTGCCAGCATTAACCGTGACAACAAGAGCAGAGTTAGACCAACGAGAGTTTCTGGCATAGTTACTCATACCGTTGACTACAATACCATCGGTTTCAGTCCCACTTGAAAGCACATAACCACCTGGGCACATACAAAAGCTATATGTCCCTTTATCCGTCGTTTTATCAAAGTGTGAAAGTCTATATCTTGCTGCACCTAAAAATTCACTTTCATGATATTCACCATGTTGAATTTCATCTATTGTTGCTCTTGGATGCTCAATTCGAACACCAACTGCAAAGTCCTTTGGCCTAATGGCTATATCATTCTCAAAAACATGATGATACATCCCACCTGCGGAGTGTCCAGTTGCTAGGATTACGTGATCAGATAAAAGTTCTTCACCAGAACTAAGCTTAACCCCAACAACCTTATTATCTTTAAAAAGAAGCTCAGTTGCGGCTAAATTGGTTAGAATCTTATGCCCTTGGTCTTTAAGTTGATCTGAAATTTTAGTAATTATTTTTCGAATCTTATTTGAGCCAAGATGTGGATTGGATAAATAAGCTGTGTCTGCAGGTGCACCGAATTCAACAAACTTATTCATAACATATTGAATAAAAGGAGATTTAATTCGCGTGATAAGCTTTCCGTCAGAGAAAAGTCCAGCTCCTCCCTCTCCATAGCACACATTACTGTCAGTATTTAAAACGCCTTTCTTCCAATACTTTGAAATATGCAGCATTCTCTTATTCGCCTCATCTCCACGCTCAATAATCGTAGTAGGTATTCCATATTCAGCAAATCTTAAAGCAGCAAATAAACCAGCAGGGCCTGCACCAATGATAATTGGTATTGAATTAAGACTTGTATTTTTGTTAAAAGATTCTGTGGCAGAACCAAACTCTTGACCCTTCTCAATGACTTCAAGCGTGTAGAGATAAACAGGCTTCTTTCCTCTAGGTGCACCTCTCGCATCCAAGCTCTTAGACAAAATTCTAAACTCAATAATTTCTGGAAACTTAGACTTTAAATAAGATTCAATCTCGCCATCAAAGTCGAGCTTAGCTTGTATTTTTTTCGACATATTGAGTATTTATAGTAATTTAGCTTTAATGCCTATAAAATAGTCTAAAAGTTGATAATAATTACTGTATTTAGGAAGGAATATGAAATTTGACCTCATCATTATTGGAAATGAGCTCCTAAATGGGAAAATCCAAGATTTAAACGCTCATTTCTTGGCGACTGAACTTTATAATCGAGGCGATGAACTACGTAAGGTTCATGTCATAAAGGACTCTGAAAAAGAATTCGAAATGGCGATTGCAGAGTCTAAGCTTTACTCCGATGTCATCATTACCACAGGAGGTCTAGGTCCTACTCAAGACGACTTAACAAAAACCATGTTTGCTAAAATCTTTAATAAAGAAGTCGTCTACAACACAGATGCCTATAAAGTGGCCAAAGGCCATTATGATCGAGGAGAAAGAGAGTATAACTTAGACATCATCGATTATCACAATCTTCCACTTGAATTCAATTCTCTTGCAAATCCTATTGGTTATGCGCCTGGTATTCATTACCAGGAAGATGATGTTCACTTTTTTGCAACACCAGGAGTTCCATCGGAATTTCAAGTAATGCTATGTGAAATCATCCTACCAAAGATACCTAAACCCAGTTTGAAGTCAAAGCATGTCATTATCAAAACATGGAAGATACCTGAATCAAAAATTTTTCATGAATTTGCGCCAGAGCTTTGGAAAGATCTTGAAACCATAGGTGAAGTCAGCTCCCTACCACATATTTCAGGTGTTGATATCGGTGTAAAAATTAGTGGATCTACTGAAGTAGAGATTGAGCAAAAAGAAAAAAAAGTTATAGCACTAGTTTCTGCCACAGAAATTAAAGACTATATTTGGCACATAGGACCGGAGTCACTTGAAGAAGTTATAGTGACAAAAGCAAAACAAAAAAAACTAACCATTGGTTTTGCTGAAAGTTGTACTGGAGGACTATGCGCAAGTCGCATAACCGATATCAGCGGCTCATCTGCTGTTTTCTGGGGAAGTATTGTAAGCTATGCTAATGAAGTTAAAACAAAATCGCTAGAGGTTAAAACTGAGACCTTAAAAGATCACGGTGCTGTATCGAAAAAAACAGCCCGTGAAATGGCCCTAGGAGCGAGAGAGCAATTACAAGTTGATATTGCCATTTCCACTACTGGAATAGCTGGACCAGGCGGCGGATCAATTGAGAAGCCAGTTGGAACCGTTGGAATAGGAGTATCCACTGTCAGTGGTACAAAGAGTAAAATCTATAATTTCAAAGGAAGTAGAAAGGCCTTAAAACAAAGATTTTCTCAAGCTGCACTGATGATTTTATTGGAAGAAATCACACATCTTTAAGAGCAATACCCGGAACCCCAATTGACTGTGTTATAAGACAAAAGATAAGTCTTTCCTTGTCAGAGATTTTACTATCAGAGACAATAATTTTTTTCGCTAACTTACAAAGTAGCTCTTTATCTTTAGGCTTAGCAAAACGAAGCCATTTCAATGAGTCCATGATATTGAGGTAGCCTAACTCACTCTTAAGTATGAAGTTGATTGATTTTTCTTCAGAGACTAGGTCTATAAAGTTAATATCTGTACTATCACCTTCATAATATAGATAGCTCAAAAGCATTGAAGCATACTTATAAAATTCATTAGAGGATAAATCTTTTATTGGAAGTTTTTCTTCAACAAGTACTGGTCTCAAGTAGGAAAGAATAAGAAACTCCATAAATTTGATTTTACTATCCTTAATAACTTCTTCTTTTAAAGACTTATATATTCCCTCTTTCTCAGTAGAGTCTAATCTTCTAATAAAAGGGACTACTGCTTCGAGATAATGAATTTTGGTATCAGTATTTAAATTTTTAATTTCATCTAACTCATTTTGCATAAAAGGAATAATCATATCAGCAATAGATTTATCAGATGAGACTTGTCCTTGAGGCAACTTATTTAAAAAGAAGAACATTGGACCTAAATAGGCCATAGCTGACTTGAAGCTTTCAGGCCCTATAATTTCTTCTTTCTTTGTATTCTTTTTTCTTAAAGAGTCTTGTCTCTCTCTTTGAATTGAATACATATTTTCTCGAACCTTAAGTAGATTCTCTTCTGTAAGTTCTTTTACATTATAATTTTCTTTGATTGCCAGAATTCTTTTTTCAGTTGCTGGGTGAGTATCAAAAGAAAAAAAACTCTTTGTTGGATCTGAAATACACATATGACTAGCATCATCCACATGAGAACTTTTCAACTGACTACCCTGCACATTTGCCATGATTTTGACGAGTACTCCAACCATACTATCAGGGTTCCTTGTGAATTGAACACTTGAAGCATCAGCGAGATACTCTCTTTCTTTAGAAATTTTAGACTTAAGCCATCCGGCCACAAGATATCCAATTCCTCCTAGCGCAAAAAAGATAGCTCCGATACCTGCTGCCCCATTTCCTTTTTTTCTAGATCTACGACCTGATGATCTCAGCAATAAACGGCCCAACTTAAATATAATAAGTAAGCCTGCTAAAGTACCCGTTAGTTTTAGATTTAAATTCATATCACCGTTTAAAATATGACTAAACTCATGGGCCACAACTGCTTGTAGTTCATCACGAGTAAGATTCTCTAGCGCACCTCTAGTCACACAAATACCTGCATTATGAATATCAAAGCCACAAGCAAAGGCATTTATTGAACTCTCAGGAAGGTAATACACAGAAGGAATGGGAACTCCTGAGGCAATACTCATCTCTTCTACAATATTTAAATATTGCTCAAATATGAAATCTTCCTGAACACCAGAAATCTCAATACCTCCAAGATTAGTAAAAATAGAGCTCGGATTTCGACGCAAATACTCTGTCTTAATCAAAGAGACTATGGAGATAAAGCCGAAGCTTCCTAAGGACGAGTAAACGAAAATAGTTAACACCATATTTTCCGTGTCAAAAGAGTCTTTTAGATAGATTGAAAGCGAGATTCCAATCAGAACAGAGACAGTGAGGACAGAAGAAAAGAATAAAACAAGTAAGTTTCTTGTCTTCTGCTTTGCCTCATATTGTGCTTCGAAGAAGTTCATATGATATTAAAACTGAACTTTTACTGCTTCTCGCATCTTTACATCTTCAACTTCAAGTTGAGGTACATCTCTGTACTGAAACATATTGGCAATTATACTTTGTGGAAATTGTTGTATACCTATATTATAAGTCATCACAGAATCATTATAATTTTGTCTTGAGAAGGAAACCTTGTTCTCCGTAGAAGTAAGCTCTTCCATTAGTGCCTTGATATTTTCATTGGCCTTAAGATCAGGATAGTTTTCAAATAGTGCCATAAAGCTTCCCATAGATGCTCCAAGCGCCCCCTCAGTCTTATTGAAAGTTTTAGCTGCTCCTGCATTTGAAGGGTCTGCCTTTAATGCTTGAGCTGCAGAGTGAGCTTGATTTCTAGCGAGAATAACAGCTTCTAATGTTTCTTTCTCATGTTCCATGTACTTTTTAGCTGTTTCCACAAGATTGGGTATTAATTCAAACCTTCGTTGAAGCTGAACATCGATTTGTGAGAATGAATTCTTATAAATATTGGCAAGACGAATGATCCCATTATATATTGAGATAAGATATCCAATAAACAAAAATATTCCAACTATAAATACTAAACCAACAACCAAAATTGTGTTCATACTATACATCCTTCTTTGTATCAAATTCTTCTTCGTCTTCTAATTCTCTATAATTTTCATCCGCTTTCGCATTTACATATTTATGTGCAATTTGCTTATTCGCTCCTCGTAACCTTTGACTCATTGTTTGCATCAGCGATCTAAACCAGCGAGGTTGGTTCTCCATAACATCAATAAATTTTTTATGGGGAATGACAAGTACTTCGCAATCGACGATCGCCTTGACGCTCGCAGACCTTGAAGATTATCCAGAAAACTCATCTCACCAACGAGTTCACCAGGGTAAATTTCCCCCAGAATGACATTTTTATCATCATGATTCATTTTAGTAATGAGAAACTTTCCCGCGAGTATCCAAAACATTTCATGGCTGGTACCACCTTCAGTTATAAGGTACTCCCCCTTAACAATTTTTCTTGTATTACTAGTGATAATATCTGAATGACCTGAAAAAGTAAGGAGCTTCTTTTTTAACTCTAGCTTCGTAAATGGAGCTGCCATATACTTTATGTTATCAAGATTTGAAAAATTTAAAGTAAATTCATCTGCATGTTCACCAATGATAAGAATTGGAATTATATCCGTTATATTCTTAAGAGTTTCTTTACGTCGTATAATCTCTACAAACTCTAAAGCATTAAATCCTTTCATATCCATATCAATTACAACAATATCAAATTTTTCATTTGAGTATTTAAGACGAGCTTCATTTGAGTTTCCAGCGACAACAACTCTATATTTTTGTTGCTCAAAAACATCAACATTAATTTGCTGAATTTCTTCATTAGAAATAATAACTAATACCGTACTTTCATTTTTCATATCTCATGGTATCGTCTAATTGAGTATTATTCTTTACGGAATCTAAAGCATTTCTTGCGAGGTTTTAGTCGTAACTTTAAGGGATGCTACCTTCTAAGAGGAAGTCACAAGGTCACTGTATATGACTGACTAATTCTTTTTGACTCTATTTCTGTTGTAACTTTTTAGCAAGCTCTCGTGCCTTTGCCTGAACCTCTGGATCATTCGCTTTCGCTTTTCCTTTAGCATATAATGCTTTCATTTCATCTTTATCCATAGACTCTAATTGCACCCTTGCAGCAGCAATCTGCTCTTTCGTAAACATTCCAGTTTGCTCCATTTTGGCCAGACTACTGTCAACTTCTGCCTTGGACATTTTCTCAGCAATTGCAAAAGTAGAAGTGAGTAATATAAGTCCAGCGAAAATTAATAACTTTTTCATAAATTCTCCTTATTTTATATCCATCTATTTTAACATAAGTCCGAAATCGAAGTGGTACATTTTGCCGCACAAATTCAGACCTTAACAGGTAATAGTTATAAAATTAATAGCTTACACGACTCCCTAATGATTCTAGTCAACTACCTTCATAATTTCTTTAATATTCACTAATTAGACGACGAAAAGGTAAGAGTGATGAAGAAAATATTTAGTTTTAAATTCATTTTTACTTTTGCGCTTATGTTTATCATAAGTTCATGTCTCCCTGAGCAACAACAAGTTCCGGTTGATAGTGGTACTAGTGACCAATCAAGTACTGTTGATGACGAAGTAGTTGTTGAGGAAGAAAACCCTACCCTGCCTCAAGTCGTAAATTTTCTACAACAAGGATCAACTGATACAACAACAACACTAAGTTTATTCTCTGATTTTAAAGATACATTTTTACTTCGTGGAAATGACATCATCGCGTTCTTAAAAGATCAATCACAGTCTTCACAAAGTAATTTTTGTATGACGACAAACTTTACAGGGGCAAGTGGAGCAACGGCAAAAAACATTTTAGTGCTCTCAGCAAGAATTCGTTCATTTTATTCAACAACTTTAAAAACACGAGAGTATTTTTTACAATTTGATCCTAATAATAAAGATCTGAATCAGACTGACTGTTTAAGCGTTAGCTTAGTTAATAAGCTAAACTCAGTTTATGGATCAACAAACATTACTTACTCAATGGATGAGATTTGTCCTGACTGTAATACAAATATTTCATCAACAAGCTTAAGACTATTTAATCTTAGTGGGGTTGAATTTTCATCATCGCTAATTGCACATTTAAATCTCTCAGTAATTCCTGGTTTAGGATCTACAAGTACGGGTACAGTAGAGACATGCTCCATAAATGCAAACTGTATTAGCTCTGGCTTTAATTGTTGTCTATCAGGACAATGTGTAAATCACGGAGAAGTTAGACCAGAGACTCTTCAGTCAAGTGATGAGTACTTAGCTGCACTTCAGCTAGTCCTAGCTCGTCCAGAGCTTATAAAAAATTATGAACACCTCTTCTACGTCTGCCCCATGATGGTACCAACGACTGAAGAGGATCCAGAGGATATAGATCCAGTTCAAAATGCAAATGATCTTTTTACCGAGCTAACAAGGTTATATGAATGTACTACTCCTCAAGTAGACGAGTTCTCAATATGTACAATGGATTATAATGATGCCTCCACACTTATGAATGGAAGCTCACATGACTTCCTTGCTGGTAATGATGATAAAACTTTTGATAATATAAATTCATTTATGAATGGTACTCAAAATATCGTTCAGATTGATTATGCAGGAAGAATCCTTTATAAGGATGCTCTCACTTCAGAGCAAACAAATATTGCTCTTCCGAGTTATATAACTCTTGGAGTAACAAATGACTCTTTAACTCAGGCCCAAGTTGCAAGTATCAATACAACACTTCCTGAGGATGCAACCAATGATACCGTCTCAATATCTTACAAAGTTGACGGGACATGTGAAAAACTTGGAACCTCTCTTGCTAGATGTATGAAGTATTACAAGCAAGCTCAGATATCTACCCCTTCAAGGTCGAGTGATCATGCAAGCGGAAATAATACTTTCAACTTACCTACATACTTTGACTCAGATTTTAATGTCATTGTTGAAGTTGGTGGTAGTATTGTACCTAAAGGTACAACTACCTGGAGTAGTGTTGGAAACTCAATCGTTTTTAATAGCTCCACTTTTCCAGTTGTCGATAATCAAGAAATCTCTATCAGTTATTTTGTAACTGATGATGTCGATATGTTAACAGTATCAAAAGAGTTAGCTCAGTCAGGGATCGATGACCACTGCGCTTGTGATCCTTTAAAAGATCCTTGTACCTTGAAACCTATTCAATCAGAAGTTGGTGGAGAGCTTAAGACAACAAGCTATGTTTGTATTTACCCTCAACCTGATGTCCCAAATGGACCTCTCCAAGAGACGGTTTATGTTAGTGCAAAGTCAGTTCCCCACAAGTTCTACGATGAGTTTGGAGTAAACTATGACCTTGGTGATGTCGCTTCAGAAAATGTCCAAGAAGGTTTAGAGTTTGAATATACTGATGGAAATAACTTAAAGCCAAATAATGTTGGTACCTACATAGGCTTTAATGAAATTTACGGAACTATGAATCTGAATGAAGCCTCACCTCTTCCTCCTAAAGTTGTCAACGTTGATAAGGGAACAACATACGATATTTTTGTCGATGAAGGCGCATTTTCAACTTGTCTAAATTGTGGCTCAGACTACTTTTCAAATATGCAAAAAGTCTTTCCAAATAATTTTAATTATAAAGGAGCCGGCTACTATGCTAATCTTGTCGAATCAAGACGCAGAAAAAATCAAAGTAAGTATCCAGGTGATGACTTTAAATTTGGTCGTGCATGTTTTGTCCCTGCTTCAATGATGCCTTGGACACATTCGGCCAACACAGACGTAAAAACTCAAAGAAATAATCGACTTGCTGCCCAACACTTTCTTTATTCCAATGGAATGAACAAAGACTGGTATGGCTTTGATTATGGATCAATGATTGGGTCATTCGATGGTGTTAAGTGGTTCTCCATTGGCAATCAACGAAGAATTAAGGCCGAGTCAAATAAACTCTATCTTGCTGTGAACGCCTACTTTGGTGACCTTACAATTAATAATACATTCAAACTTATGATAAGTGAGATTAGTAGCGTGCTCAATTCGGGATCATTTATTAACCACGATTCTGATAGTGATGGCGCCGAATGCCAAAGGGCCCACTTCTGTGAAAGTGACAACGATTGTCTTACAAACTTAGGTTATGAGTATACATGTCAAAATGTATCTGAATTTCAAACACCTTGGCCACAATTTGACAGTAATGGAAATGAGATCAGTGGCTCTATTTCAAGATCGCTTCTGTCATTAGTTGGTGGATCTAACGGACAAGCAAAGCGTTGTGTGTATAGAGGACCTGGAGCTATTTGTGAACAAAGACAGTTTTCTGTAAATAGTTCAAGTTCATATGCGAGTACTTCGAACTCAGCTCTTCACGCTTGTTCACCAAATTCATATTGTGAATCTCTAAATTCATCAAAATTTAATAATAATATATCTCGATATGCAGATAGCCCTACCAATCAAAATATTCAAACTTTTATTACGGAAGATACTGATACATTCGGTCTCGCTGCAAGAATATTAGGACGTCCCTATAAATACTATGGAGATGAAGCGGTAAACTCGACTGCAAGAACACAGCTCAATAATACAAAAATTAACTCTGTCTGTATTCCAGGAAAAGATACTGTTAATGTAGATAATACTGAGGATGCTAATTTTATTGCAATTGAAAATCGTGAAGCTGATAAGATTAGTAATGTTGGCCGTACAATGAGCTCATTAGTTTCTCAAGATGAAAATTACCTGTCCTTCTGCCCTGGAACTGACGATGAAGGTAATTATACACATCTAAATGATGTGCAACTAAATGATAGTAGTCATAAACCCTTTGCCATTAAAGAGAATCTATCCTCAAATAGTTTAATTTTAGACTCCCTTGAAGATAAAAAATTATTTAATGATACAACCAGCCTCGTAACATCTATTGGCTATCATAAGAATACTTGTTTAAGAGCTCCTGGGGCAAAATGTTTTTCTGACTTTGAATGTGCTCCGAATGAATTTATTTCACAAAAATTCAAATCAGTTTCAAATTTTAATGGTGAAATTAGCGAAGCAGAAGAGAAGTTTTGGGAAGAAGAACTCATTTGTGGGAACTCCCAAAATAGATATCAAGAAGGCGGGTTCTTCCCTAATCCGGTATATGAAACTTATGAAAATCACTGTTGTCGAGAAACAGGAAAAGAATTTACATACTTTACACAGAAGCATGAAGGTAGTGACTTTAAAGTTGTGAATGATTCTGATGAGCCGCTTATTCCAGGAGTTAATCAAGATTATAATTCTCCTGAGAGATACTCTAGAACCCATACTGTTTATGATAAGTTAATATCTGAGCCTACTAAGTACCCATCGATGGTCAGTGCGAGTGAACAGCCAGTAGATCCTCTGGCGATGACTCTAGAAAAGATCAAGCAATACAATACTCTCCACCTTCATAATGAAAGAATGTGTTGTACCGGACACTGGGTAAGGAAGCTTGAAAGCTCAGATGCTAATCGCTTTGGCCCTACAAGCCAACAGAATATTGAGCTGACAACATTTAAGCCTTTAAATTGGTATCCTAACAACATACCTGCTGTGAATATATTTCCTAACGGGGCCTACGACCCCACCATTATGCCTTATGCTTGTGATCAGTTCGATGTTCAAACAACAGACTGTGAAATTAAAAATCTCATAGAAGGAAATAGCGAAGAGACTAAATACCTTGAGTGGTTCTCAAAATTTGAGCTCATAGGTATTCCTCAAGTCTTAATTGAAACAAATAATGAAATTCCTAAGCCTATGAGTACAGAGGCAATGGATACAAATGGTGACGGTACTGATGATACCGCATCTCAACAGGATATCAGTGGACTTAACCTACCTCTTGATAACACAATAAAAGATGCAAATTCAGATGGTAAAGTTGACGCCACATTCAATGGGAAAGAGTACTACTCTGCTTCATCATATGAAAACTTTGAAATGGGCAGTGGTAAACTTAAAAAGATCTTCTCTGAAGATGAATTCAATTGCTGTATCCCTACAGGTATAGAGGTTGATGCAAACTTGCCTCCCTCTAGCTGCTGTACAGGACAAATTGATGGTAGCTCTGGTGTTAACAGATGTTGTCTGCCAGATTTCACAGATCTTTCAGTTTATACAAATAGATATGTTTCAAGTGAGGGTGCATTCTTTAACGGGCAAAAGATAAACGATTCCGATATTGACCCTACGACAGGTTATATTAAAAAAGAAATTGTTCTTCAGATGGCATCAACAATGTGTTGTGGCGGAAAAGCAGTTTTAGGACGAGTCATTAAGAATAATTTTATTCCAACTCTGGCCTCACAGCCAGTAAATGTTGATGGTGCCCAACCTCAAGTTAGGCGTTGGCAATTTCTCAATGAAATGGATAATGCAGATAATGATTATAATATCGGTGTTAAATGGAATAATCATGTTTATTGTATTGGTGATCAAGACTTAACTGAAGAGTCTGACAGTGGCTCAGGCGGTGGTGGCGGCGGCGCTGTTCAGGAATAATAAATGAGCATAGCTCCAATGATCACTCTATAAACACTAAAGTAAACTAATCCCACCTTTGAAATCAATTTTAAAAAAAAGTGGATAGTAACAATCCCAAATAGAAAAGAAGCAATTACACCAACTCCCATAATTGAAGGGGCAACATCAATCGCCGTTCCTCCTAAAATCTCAGGAAGTTTAAAAGTAATACTTCCAATAATTACAGGAAGCGATAAAAGAAAAGAAAATCTTGAAGCATCAATTCTACTCATTCCTAAGAACCTAGATGTCGTTAAAGTGATACCAGAACGACTCACTCCAGGAAAAATGGCAAAGCTCTGGGAAAGTCCGATGATTAAAGCATTTTTAAGGGAGTACTCCTTAACCATACTAGTCCCCTTATCTTCTCTCCTATCAGCTAGATACATCAAGATCCCAAAGAATATAAAGTTACAACCTATGATAAAAGATGTTCGTCCATAATCTAGAGCTGTTTTTTTTAATATTAAGATTAGTAAGAATGAAAAAAAAGTCGCAAGAGTATAGTTAATAAAATAAGGAGATTTTGAAACTTGTCGTGTCTTAAGTAGTAAGATTCCTTCTTTGCACAAAATCAAAAGTTCTTTATTAAAATAGAGGATAACGGCAATTGCTGTTCCCAAATGCATCATAAGGTCAAAGAAAACTCCTGGGTCCTTTAGAGGTAGGAAATGGGGAATCAATGCAAGGTGTCCGCTGGAACTGACAGGTAAAAACTCAGTAAGTCCCTGAATAAATCCATAAAAAATGGCAAGTAGGTTATTCATTAGATACTCTTTATCTCTTCAATTTGAAAAAACTCTTTGTCATTTTTACCAATCGCCTGGATTAGTTCAGAAATATTTTGATATAGTTTTTTATGATTTACTTTGTTACTCTCGATTAGACTTAATAACTTTCGAGCATTCTCTTCTACAAGCTTAAGCCCCTCCATACTTGAATTTTCAATAAAGAATTTTGAAAGATCAAAGTATCTCTCATAAACAAGTTGGTTAGCCTCAAAGTCTACTCGTTTAGGGTTAGCAATAAAGCCTGTCATAAACTTTGAAATAAAATCTTCCTTTGAGTTCTCTACATTAAAAGTAAGATGACTAAGTGTTTTCTCAAACATAGGTGATGCAAGGTTCTGTGAGAGCTCATAAACAGGAATCTTTGGACTTGTATGCCCAATAGGAACTAAAGAGTAGTATCCGTCCTTTCCTACATTATGCTCTCCACTAAAAACCGTTCGAATGCCTTGTTCTTGTCGCATATTAAAAAAGTTAATTTTTTCAATCTTATCCTTGAATACACTTGAAAACTTCTCCCGAAAATCTCTGTGTCCATTGACCATCGCTCCCTGACTCAGGATAAAGTCTGGAAGTGTTTTTAAATTTAGCCCATAGATACTACTGATAATACCTTTTGTTTCCTCAGTCAGAATAATCGTATCTGCTTTTGATTTTTTAAAATTTTTGTTATTAAGCGACACATCTTTCACAAGTGCATAAATCTGTGGTTGATAAACTTGAGACAGTAAGTTTAAGCCAACAAAGTCTTTATATAATTCAGAAATAGTGAAGGTTTTAGTTTTTATAATACTTATTCCCTTACCTGTGTTTGTATCAACAATAACGATTCCTGGTCTGATCTTTTTTATTTTTTTTGTCATCGTGATACTAAAAGTTGGTAATGTCGTAAAGTTCTCGTCGGACTCATAACTCAGACCTAAGGCGGTAGACTTCAATTTATTCTTATAGGTCCATGGTGAAATTCTATTCTCTACTGTTTGAACCTTTACCTCTGGCAAAAGATCTAATCCTTTGACTAGTGGAGAGAATCCGTACCCTATTGCAAAGATAATAATCCAAAAGAACCCACCGATGAGAGCGTAAGCACCACTCAAAGAGACAACTTGAGTTCTTGTTATAATTTCTTTGAATGACCTTTTTGAGAACAATGTTGAAATATCAAAGATAATAAAAGGAAGTAATATAATTCCAAATATTTCTCGAAATACAGAGTTAACTCTTTTAATAAGAGTTCCACCTCTAGCAGTCAGACCTAATAAGACTTGTCCTATACTTGTTCCAAAAATCAAAGAAGTTGAGATCCGCACTGACAAATACAAAAGGAGAAAGGTTCCCACCGCGCCCAAGTATTCAAACTTTAGAACGTCGACATATATTTTATCAATTTCAGGAACTTCCTTAATGGCAATTTGATAATAAGGTAACACATACTCAGTAAAGAATGGTTTTACTTCATTTATTATTTTTCCAGGCATCTCGTTAAAGAAGGTAACGAAGTCAGTAAAAGGCTTAAAGACTTCCCAAATAGTAAAAGAGATAATTAGATCTATAATGACCGCCAATAGTCTGTATAAGCCATTTGCGGACGGATCGATAGCAATTTTCACTTTTGTCTTTTTTGATTTTTTATTATTAGCTTTAACGGACTTTTGTGCTTTTTTATCCGCTTTAACATCAGCATTAAATGCCTGTATATCCGCTGAGTTTATATCGAGAGTTTTCCCTTCAACAGTACCAGTCTCCTCTCCACCTTTTAAGTAGGCGAGAACTGATGAATCAAGAACGACCTCTTCTGGATCTTCGATTTTTTCTTCCTCGAGCTCTTCTTCCTCTATTTCTTCTTCCTCTATTTCTTCTTCCTCTATTTCTTCTTCAAGATCTTTGGCTTCTATTTCAAGTTCATCCCCAATATCATCGTCTTCTTCGACTTCAGAGAGATCGCTTGATTCTACAACTTCATCCAGAGGGATTTCTGCGGTCTCTTCAAACTCTTCTAAGTCTTCCGCATCAACAGGTATTTCAAATAGTTCAATTTTCGCTTCTAGAGAGCCTATTTTTACTTTATCTTTCTCTGAAATAAAGAACATTTTTGAAGGAGCAAGCCTCTTTTTATTAATAAAGGTACCATCTTGACTAGAATGATCCATGATCATAACTACGTTTCCTTTATTCAGAATAAAGGTACAGTGCCTTGGAGAAACACTATCATCTGGAACTATTATATCGCCAACGTCTGAGCCAACGGTCAACTTACTTACTAATTGAGTAGATAAATCATCAGATGAGCCAGGAAAGCTTAAATATACACCAACTTCAACATCGCCTGAATTCGGCGACTTAGCCCCTACCGTGCCCATTTTCTTTGCCGCTTTATCTTTACCTAGTAACTTTCCTAACACGTGCTTATTTTTCCTAAAAAACGTTTAATTCTATATATTTAGTTTAACTTATCAATACGTTTTGCCAAGTATTTCAACTAAATAAGTACAGTCTCTTGGAGCAAAACGCTCAAGCATTTATAATAGTAATAATTATTTACTTAATCTCTCATTAAATTTTAATGCTTTAGAGCCGATAAGTTAGTGAGATATTTTTAAGGGTTAAACCATGATGAAAAGTTTATTTAAAACATTCTACAAAAGTGCAAATCTACTGATTGTATTTCAGTTGTCTTTCGCTCCTCTTGCAATGGCGAATCAAGATGGTGTTAGTAGAGAAGAAAATAATTGGACGAGTACTGCTGACTTCATGGCAACACTAGCATCCGTAGCACAAACTGGAACAAGTGCATACTTAGCTGCTAAGAGACAAACTCCTTCGCAAAATATGTGTAATCAAATTCAAGAAAGGCTAAACCTTCAACCAATTGACTCACGACAAGCACCAAGAGTATTTGATGGCTGTATGATCCTGCCAGCGAGAGGTAACTCTGTTTCATCTGCTCTGCAATGTTCTAATGTTGACCAGGGCCAGATTATGAGTGGCTATGGTGACTGTATGATTCAAGCTGCTGAGAACAATATTAATGAACTCAAAAACTTTCAAACAAAGGGTCACGAAAGATATACCACTCAAGGTGTAGGTTGTTATGATCAAAAAATCTTAGATTTTGAAACAATGCTAACCACTAGAGAAGAAGAGCTGACTAAATATCAAAATAATCTAGAAGAAATCTATAAGACTTTACTAGAAAATACAGATCAAGCATTTGAAAATGTTAAAAAGACAGAGGCCATATTAGGCGGAGGTCCAGGAGCTGCGGAATACTTAAAAGACGAAGAGTTCTCTGATATATTCCTCGGTGCGAGTGATGGCGGTATCTGTGGATCTATTTTATCTAAGGAAAATTTTAACACTAGCGGGACAACTGGTGGACTAAGAGAAATTGGAAAAAACCTTGCATCGATTGTAGATGACTCTAGTGGATCAGGAAAAAACAGAAGGCTCTCAGCAGCTGAACTCCTAGATAATAGAGGTCGAAATCAAAAGCAAATAGCCAAAGAAATTCGATCAATTGCTTCAAGGCTTGCCAAAAAAGTAAAAAATAGCAGCAATGCCATTACAACTAAAGGGCTTGATATTGCCACAAGATCAAAGTTAGTTAGCAGCGGAAGCAAGGCAATGGAAAATGCCATGAAAATTGCAGATGAAAAAGTTCAAGAAGAATTGACTGAACTTAAACGTAAAAATAACATTGCTATCGTAGCAGACCCAAGTGATCAAAGCCTTGAGGGAAAAGAAATTTCACTCATAATGAATAAAATTACTAGTGGTGACTATACTAAACGAAGTTTAGATAATGCTTTACGTGATTATGAAGATGATAGGAAAAAAGCTTGTTTAAATAATTTAATTTCTTCAAATACTGGAGGAGATGCTTCAAAACTAGCTAGAATGTTCAAGCATCCAAATATATCTAAAAAGCGTAGTGAAGAAGCAGATAATGGATTAGCAAATAAAATAGTAAAAGCATTTCAAGAAAATAAAAATATTGATGATATAAAGAAAGATATCCAAAAAGCGCAAAACTCAAGCCGTCTTTATTCTCGTTATGTAATGAAGCCAGGAAAATCATTTAGTATTGGAGATCAAAATTTCTCTGCTTCAACTTCCCTTCGTGCAGCAGATTTCTTTGGGATGTTAGTAGATAACTGTCACTCACAATATGGTGTTGCAGTAAAAGATGGTTTCTCTTATGCAGATATTAAGGACAATGTTAAGGCTTACGGTACTGCCTATATGCAAGCAAGAACATCTGCTGCCAATACACTAAGAGATACAATCACTGATGAATTACTTACCTGTTCATCTGATGGAGCAACTGGTGTAACTGCAATGAGTTGTGATCCAAAGGCTGGTGCCCTTGACCTAAACAATGATAATTTTTGTTTAAGAACTGCTGTTAAGTGTGCATCGAATATGACTGCTTGTGCAGAGAAAGCGGCAACAGAAATTAAAACAGTAAAAACAGAACAAGATAAAAATATCAAATTTTATAATCAAGAAGTGGATTTATTTAAGAAAACTCTTAAGAAAGAATTTGCTGCTATTGAAAAATTCATGGAGACTCAAGCTAGAAGTCTTGATGCTCAATTAAACATTGGAAGTGTATTCAATGTTGCTTTAAATAATGATAGTGATGATAAAAATAGTGGGAAAGATATTTTTCAAGGAGATGAATTTCCTAAAAACATTAAAATGCAAGATCCAAAAGCGTACTTAGATCAAGTAAAGAAAAAGATTGCTGACCTCAGAAAACAAGCTGAAGAGCAAAGACTTACTCAAATTCCAAAACTAAAGGCCATCTCTGCAGAATATGCAGCAAACTATGGTGCTGAACAAAGAAACTGGGAAGAAATAATTGGGCAATGTACAGCTCGTAACAACCAAGTTGACCAAGCTATTGCTGATCAAGAAAAGCTCCTAGCTGATAATCAATCAACCATTGACTCTGCTTGTATGGAAGCTATGGCCTATAATCAAGGTGGAGACGTTGATGTAGACGCCTTACGTTCAGACCTAACAAAGGCAATTGGATTGGCCACTGCCGTCCCGGGAGTCGCGCAAATGAGTGCCAGCGATAGAGCACAAATAGCAAAAATCAAAAAAGTAAGCTGTGATACTAACCAGTCTGATAGTGGATCAAGTATTGCTAATAGTTTAAAGAACTCAGGTTCAGTTTCAATTACTCAGATCTGTGCACCTAATAGTTCACAGCTTAGTAAGTTTGATGATGATACTAAAAGGCAAATTTCACGTTATTGTGAAAATAAAGAAGCAAAAAAGTGTTCAGAAATTGTTGGCTTAAAAACTGAGACACAAGTAATGGCAGGCATTCCAACTACAGAAGGGGAAACTCCAGACATCAGGACAGATGCTGTAAATAAGGCTGCAAGAGTCTATCAAATAAATAATTCATGTTACTTTATGGGAAGCCCTAACAGCATTGAAGATCAGCTAGAAGAAGATAGTGAAGAGTCACGAGAAATTTTATTAGACCTCGCCTCTACTCTCGCATGTGATAAAGAGAGAAGTAGACTTGGCCAAGTTAAGGTTTCAGTTTGTGATAATGCAGGACTTATTGGGGTGAATTCAAAAGGTATTAATGCTGGTGGCGGAGATATAGCAAGGGATCTGGCCACAGCGCTAGGTCAATCTGCGGCCATTAGTCAGTAATAATTAAAGGGGTAAAATGAGCGAAAGGATTCGTTTAAACAATTTAAAGGTATTGAGAAGAAGTGTTTATACACCTCTATCAACTCTATTACTCACTTTTATAATTTCATCATGTACCGAGATCCTTGAGACACCGTCACAAACCACAAGAAGCTCACAGTCCTATGCAGATATTGGAGAAGGTTATGTTTATCTAGATAGCCCCTCTGCACTTACAGGGAATGACAATGTATCTACTGCAGATTTCACAAGTTTTTTACAAACAGAATTTATTACTTTTAATAATAATCTAGAGAGTTCTTGTACCTTTACGCAATCGACCTCAGGAACTGCATCAAGTAGTACCGATTTAGACACTAGCTGTTTTCGGATTTTAAATGATTCGAAATCAAGTACGATTCCTCTAACACCTATAGATGGATCATGGGCCTTTTCTCAAGAAGAAAATGAAGATGAGTTCTACCAAGTTAATACATACTACCATGTAAATAAAGTTGTTGAGCGCTTCCACGATGCTTTAAGCTTTGCTCACAAGACAGTGCATTTTTCTAACTTAGCACTAGCAATACCACCAGCAACAAAATTTAATTTTTTAGCCACGGAGTCTTATTGGCTTAATGATGGTGATACACCTCAGACAATGAAGGTTTTTGCTAAATGCTTTTTAGAAGATATGAATGCATTCTTTGATCCAGCACAAGCAACAATTTGTATGGGCTTCAATAATGATGATGTTAATTTTAGAATGGTTCAAGACCCTACTGTTATTTATCATGAGGTTGGGCATTCATTAGTTAAAGTCATGCTTAATCAAAGAAATACAGAGGTCGGTAATGATCCTACAAATTTTGGAGCATCATATAGTGACATTATTCCTTATGAGTCCGACCTTGGTTATGTAGATTACGATGAAGCCGGTTCTATCAACGAAGGTATTGCTGATTACTTCTCTTATGTCATGACGAATAGAAAACAAATGGGAACTTACGCTTTTACGAAGCTCGGTCTAAATGCGCGACCACTCACTGAAGACAACTCTAATCACACAGCGCTTGTATCAAGTGCTACTGGTGAGAGATTGTCCTACCCTAATTTTGTACACTACAATTCAACACTCGCTGACGTCGTTGAAGAAGATGTTCATAATTCAGGTCAAATTATAACTCATTACTTAGTTGCATTAACTGAAAAAATGAAAGATGTCTGTTCATTTAGCTCATCTAGTTCTGATACCATCCACAGTGAGGCCACAGACCAGGTACTTATGGTTATCAATGAAACCCTTGCTGAACTTGGGGACCTTACAGGGAAAGGTAGTGATTACCTCTCAATGTATGCAACAAACATTGTAAATTTAGAAAATGTTTTCTTTGTAAATATGAATAGAGATCATTCATTCGAGTGGCAAAGTGTTGCCAACCCAATTAATTTCAGAAAATTTGCTCAGACGATGGCAAAGAATATTTTTCACCATATAACTTCTAATACATGTGGTGGGGTGACCCAAGATATTTCAGAACAATTACTAGACGAGTATGGCCTGCTCCTATTTAGAACATATAATGATAATCGCGGAACCTTTGATATAGCTGGTAATAGTAATACCTACTACCTTTCTTTCGCAGGAGCTCAACTAACAAATATTGGAAACAATACTAACTTCCTTGTTCCACCGGCATCGAGTCAAGTTGTTGCTGAAGCTAATCGGAAAAATAGTGTTCTGGTTTCAAAAGATTTTATTGAAATAGATGATGATATTTCACTCTACCTTTTTGATGGAAGAACTGAAATAAGTAATATTCTAGCGAATCTCACTTTTGAAGGTGAAAATGTTACGACAACAGAAGGTATTGCAGGCGTTGAGTATAATAATAATAATATAAAAATCAGTCCCGGCGAAGTCGTAGGACTTGCAATGAATATCTTTAATGATTCCAATTCACCAATTGGTGGAGTGCAACTCTTGGCCAACGACTGGGATCATATGAAGCTAAATGATACGACTAACAATTATGTTTACAGTACAACAAACTCAAGTGCAGGTAAGGCCACAGCAACTCATTCACCTTGTATCGTCGATGATTTCCCAAAAGAATCTGAAGGTGGCGTTAGTGATGACGACTCATCTGTCTCTGGTAACTGTAGTCATATAACAAAAACAAATGATGTCATTGATGACAGCGATATATCTGGAACGACTGTGTATGCACAGTATGAAGATGATGCTCCTCAACCAATATGCCTCGTTCAATTTAGTGATGATAACGAAACAAAGTGGGTTTCTCAGGACTTCTTTAGAAGACATAATATGAGCCTTGAAGATAAAGATTGTCTGAACAATCCTTCAATGTCTAATTCAAATTTTAATCCAAATTCGTGTTTAATTAGAATACTACCTGGTGCCAATCAGGCCATCTATGGAAAAATCGACTCACAAAAGAACTTTGTCGATACACTTGAAGGAAGCACAGAGTTCAACTCAAGTAACGTGGTTTTGATGGAAGTTAATAAGTGGATTATGCCAGGAACAACCTTTACGTGTCGTATGAGAATCCGTCACTCCAACTGTAGTGATTGTTTTGATACATTCGATGGAAGTGACTTCACAGAATTGCTTGATTTTGAATACGCCGGCTCAGATCCGTATAAAGTTATTAACTTTAAATTCACGGTAATTGATTAATGAAGAAGAATAATCTAAAAAAATATTCGCCACTAATTCTATCAGTATCATTTCTTGCTGTAGGTATACTTAGTCTTCACTTCCTCACTCAAGGTCCTTCAATTAAAAAGAATGAAACTGTTGAGGCGCAAAAGACTGACGCGAAGGTAAACACTAACAAAGAGCAAGACTCATTCACAGGAGCTTATCGAAAAATTGCTTCAGTTCCGACATCAAGAGAACTAAAACTTTATAAGGACAGGCAAGTTATTGGCCAGATTCCTGAAAAATCTAAAGTCGTTTTTTCTAATAGAGTATCAAAGAAATGGCAGCAGAATTATAAGTCAAATATTACTCGAATGCTTGATGGTACCACTGCTCCTAGAAGCATTAGATTAACTCGCAAAAGGTCTTTAATACGATTTAGAGGTAATGTTGGAAGATACTTGGAGCATGTACTTGTACAAATGACAAAAGCTGATGGCTCCCCTTACAGCTATGAAGCCTTAATCGATTCACAGACAGGGTCCCTCGTTCGCTCTTGGAACAAAACAAGATATGAATTCAAACAAAAATCTATTCTCAATTTATCTGGAAAAGGTGTCAAAAGCCTAGAACTCTAGTTTTTTATATTTTTCAACTCTTCAATTAATTCTTTAATGCGATCATTTTCAATTTTTTGAACTAATCCTTTCGGCTTTTTCTGTAATTGAAGTCCATCTTGCACAAAATCTTTTAATAATTTAAATTCACCCGAGTATATGTCTCGAACTAGCTCTACTGATAACTCACCAAAGTACTCTTTAATCTTAGAAGAGAGCGTTGGAAGATAAGGTGTAAATAAACAACCTAGTGTTATAGCGTATATAGCAGAGTGGGCAATAGTCTCAGCTGCGGCGTCATTGTCTTCCTTAATCTGGGCCCAAGGAGCTCTATCAGAGAAGAAGGTATTAGCTGTTTGACCGAGATGCATAATTTGCTCAAGAGCTTTTTTGATGTGAACTTTATCAAGGGTGAGATTAATTTCTTTGACCTGCTTCTGTAGATCTACAAAATGTTCTGTCTTAAAAAAGCTTAGAAAGTGCTCTTCAGGAATTCCCTCTTGCCAATTTTTATAAAAAAAAGTTAAGCATCTGTTTACAAAATTCCCTATATTATTTGCTAATTCATTATTGTTTTTAGCTTCGAACCCTTCCCATGTGTAACTTGAGTCATTCGTTTCAGGAATTAGAGTTGTTAAATAATAGCGTAAGGCATCTGCACCAAATTCTTCTACCGCCTTATCTGATTTAATATACCATCCCTTAGATTTAGAAAACTGCTTTCCTTCGAGGTTTACGTATTGATTCGCTGGAAGATTTTTAACAGCATGTGCACGACCAGAAGCCAGACTCATCATAGGAAATATTATGGCGTGAAAAATAATATTATCTTTACCAATAAAATTTGTTATTTGTGTATCACTTGAGTGCCACCAATCTTTTAAATAGTGATCACTACTACCTGATTGCTTTAAGAATTCTTTTGTATTTGAAACATACCCAATAGGCGCATCAAACCAAACATATAACTTTTTACCTATTGCTTCTGGCAATGGAACATCGATTCCCCAATCGAGGTCTCTTGTAATGGCCCTATCAACCATCTCTTCTTTAGTGAGAGAGTCTACAAAGCTATTTACTGTTTTTCGCCACTCCGGACTGACACTTTCAAACCATTCTCGAAATTCTTTATGGTACTTAGATAACATTAGATACCACTGATCAACATCTTTAATTTCAATATTTTTAGATTCACAAAACTTACAAACTGGATCAATTAGTTTAACCGCATTAATCCACTCACCACACTTCGGACATTCATCCCCCCGTGCTTCTTCGTGGCCACAAACATAGCAAGTTCCTTCAACATATCTATCAGGAAGATAATGATGACAATCTTGACACTGAAGTTGCTCTTCAGCCTTCTTCTCTATAAAGCCCTTATCATTTAGATCCTTAAACCACTCAAGAACTTCTTCTTTATGATACTCAGCAGATGTTTGGCCGAAAAAATCAAACTCTATTCCATACTTAGTAAAGACATCGAGATGTTCTTGATTCCACTTATTAACGTATTCTTGATAACTAATGTTAGCTTTCTGCGCATTTTGCATAATTGCTACACCGTGCTCGTCAGACCCGCTAATATGGATACAGTTCTCACCTTTAAGCTTAAGATGTTTGGTGTAAATATCTGCAGGCAAGTAAACACCGGCAATATGGCCAAAGTGAATAGGCCCATTGGCGTATGGGAGTGCAGATGTGATTAAATACTTCATATTAGCTAGCCTTGTGCATTAAGTTATTTCACTAATAATCTACTAAAAAAACAGCGTATTGTCTCAAAAAGATCACAGCTTTGAGGTGCTTTTACTTTACTAGTCCTCCAGCAAAACATACATTATCTCCATGATCGACCTTAGTGAACTCAACCCAGAGCAAAGAAGTGCTGCAGAAACCATTACTGGACCTGTGTTGATCCTTGCTGGAGCAGGTTCTGGAAAAACTCGGACACTAACATATAGAATTGGTCATATGATTGATAACCTTCGTATCAATCCTAAAGAGATCTTAGCAGTAAGTTTCACAAATAAAGCTGCTATGGAGATGCATGAAAGGGTATCTAAGCTACTTGGCTCAAGAAAGAAAAGAGGAATAACCCTTTCAACCTATCACTCCCTAGGTATCAAAATACTAAGAGAGGATATTCACCATATTGGATATTCTAAGAACTTTGCCATTTACACACAAGCTGATCAGATGTCGATTATCAGAGAAGCACTTAAAACAATCCGGCTAGGAAAAGAAGCTTTTGATAAGCAAACTATAGCCAGTAAGATAGGCTTACTTAAAAATAATGGTATCTCTGCAGATGAATTCAAACACACAGAGTTTTATGACCCTGAAAATGCCTACGATGAAGCCACTGAATACGTGTATCATTATTATCAAGATAAATTACATTTCTATAATGCTGTAGACTTTGATGACATTCTCTTCCTCTGTGTAAAATTATTTCAAGCAAAACCAGATATCGCAAAAAAGTATTCAGAGCGTTTCAAATATATAATGATTGATGAGTATCAAGATACCAACGGACTTCAATTTGAAATGATCAAAGGTTTAACTTCTTGTCATAATAATGTTTGTGTCGTTGGTGATGATGACCAGTCGATTTATGCCTTTAGAGGTGCAGACATTACCAATATTCTAAATTTTGAGCGTCTCTATGAAAATACAAAAGTTATAAAGCTTGAACAGAACTATAGATCAACGGAGAAAATATTAAACCTAGCAAACTCTGTCATAAAAGAGAATAAGAAAAGAAAAGAGAAGACCATGCGTACAGATCGTACCGATGGCCCTATCCCCTACCTTTGGGCAGCTGCAAATGGTGATCATGAAGCTCAAATCGTTGTAGATGAAATCGTAAAAATACAAAAGGCTGGAAAGTTTCTTGGTGAGGTAGCGGTCCTTTACCGAAGTAAAACTCAAATTCCTCCACTAGAGGATCAGCTAAGACTATCTCAAGTTCCTTATGATATTATTGGCGGACAAAAATTTTATGAAAAGAAAGAAATTAAAGATCTTATTGCTTACCTTTCTGTGATTTATAATAATAAAGATGAATTAAGCCTTAGAAGAATTTTAAATATACCTCAACGTGGAGTTGGAACAAAAACACTGCAAAAGTACCTTGATGTCGCAAAAGAAAGACATTGTACTCTCTTTGAAGCCATCGAAGTTGAATCACTACAAGAAGATTCTAAAAAGGCAAAGGCACTTCAAGACTTTATAGCTCTTGTAAAAAAATACAACTCACACTTCAATACGATGACTTTAACCCAGGCACTGGGTTCACTAATTGATGAAATAAACTACTATGAATTTATTGGTAAATCATATGATTCCCCCAAGATCGCTGCGAGAAAAAAAGATGATGTCAGAAGCTTTCTCCTTTCGACTGATCGCTTTGTAGACCGCTTTAAAGAAGAAGCAAACCTTCAAACTTATATCGAGAGGCTACTCCTTGCTGATAATCAAGATAATCAAAAAGATGAAGATGGTGCCATAAAAAATGAAGTTAAATTAATGACTCTTCACTCATCTAAAGGCCTCGAATTTGATACCTGCTTCTTGGTAGGTATGGAAGAAGAGCTTCTCCCCCACAAGAATGTTATTAAAGAGGGAGGTGACATAGATGAAGAAAGAAGACTTTGTTACGTAGGCATCACAAGAGCAAAAAGAAAACTCATTATGACGTATGCTCAAATGCGTACGATTTACGGTCGAGATAATAAGCGCCATAAGAGTCGCTTTCTAGTCGGTCATGAAGATTTTTTTAATGAGCAAGATAGAAATTCATTTTCACATATGACTGAAGAAGAAGAGAGTGAATATAAGTCTGATTTTTTTAATGATTTATTGAAATCGCTTGATGATTAAAAGATGGCCATCCGTGGCCATGAAGCATCCTTCCTTGGATACCTATATCAATTCACTCTACCTGAAATAGTATATGTAACTGGATAATACATGCCTAAAGTAAGTAACATCCAGGCAACCTTAGTCTTTGTTTCAATTTCTTTAATATTAATATCAGAGACATTATTAAAACCCTCTTCATTAAATCTATCATCAATAGAAACAACTTGATTCTCTGGCACAAGCCCCCACATAAAGAAAGGCTTACTTACTTCATATGAAACTTCCTTACTCTGACCTTCTCTAAGATCAAAAGATAAAGAAGATTTTTGATTTGAACTAAATGAAATAGAAGAACAACTTATTAGGCTTATTAAACTTAAAAAGATGCACAGTCTGGCCACTCAAATCCTTCATTTTTTTTTGGTATATTTTATTGTTAAAAAAATGATGATGAATGTCAAAATTAAATGTAAAAAACTTTAAGGATTATTTATGTTGAAAACTATTTTTGTTTTTATTAAAGACATTATCAACACTGTGAAAGTGGTCCGATGTCCTTTGAGTAATTCCTTGGTACGCTGAAAGTAAGTCTAAGTTAGAAGCTAAATCGTTATTATAAGCATGAGTGATTGCTCTCTTCGCCATCTGTATCGCTATCGGCGCATTTGAATTAACTTTGTCTAAAAAAGACTGAGTAGTACTCACTAACTTATCTGCCCCGACGACATAGTTCACTAGTCCAATATTTTTTGCCTCATCTGCCCCTATGATATCGCAAGTTAATGTTAGTTCCATCGCTTTAGCAAAACCAACAATTCTTTGTAGAAAATAGGTTCCACCATCTCCAGGAACTAATCCTAACTTTCCAAATGTTTCGCCAAACTTTGCATTCTCAGAAGAGATACGAATATCACACATACAGGCGAGATCTAATCCTGCCCCAATTGCTGCTCCATTTATCATGGCAATAACAGGTGTACTAAGTGAGTTCATACAAAGAGGTATTTTTTGAATACCTCTTTTATATCTTTCTCTCAATTCGTTTGGATCCCCTGCAAACATTCCCATTTTATTTTGCATATCTTTGACATCACCACCAGCACAAAAATGTTTTCCAGCACCAGTGACAACAATAACACCGACACTATTATCCTGATCTGCCTTATAAAGAGTTAAGACCAACTCTTCTATCATTTCAACCGTAAAAGCATTACTACTGTCTGGACGATTTAGAGTCAACCAAAGTGTTTGATCAACATGTTTTAGCTTTAGCATTGAAGTATCTTGATAAGACATATTTCCTACTTAGTTAGTGTTTGAAAGTATTTAGATGGACTTGTTTTATTTACTTTTTCTAGAATAAATTTTGAAGCTTCAACAACTTGATTTAAGTCAACTCCTGTCTTCACTCCCAAAGAATTTAGAAGATAAAGAAGATCTTCTGTCGCAATATTTCCGGTAGCTCCATTTGCATAAGGGCAGCCACCTAATCCACCAGAAGATGAGTCAAAGGATGAGATACCATTCTCAATAGAGACAAGGACGTTAGCAAGTGCCATACCTCTAGTATCATGAAAGTGCATAGCAACTTGATCTAAAGCAATAACCGATTTTATGTCTTGAATGTATTCATTTACTTGTGAAGGTGTTCCAATTCCAATGGTATCTCCGATTGAAACTTCATAAACACCTAACTCCATAAATCTTTCAATCACTTTCGCCAATTTACCAGCACTCACTTCTCCTGCATATGGGCAACCAAATGCTGTTGAAATATAGCCACGAATCTTAACACCATCTAGTTTTGCTTGATCAGCGACAGGCTTCATTCTTTGAAAGCTTTCATCAATAGTACAATTAATATTTTTCTTAGTGAATTCATCACTTGTTGCAGAGAAAAGACTAATCTCTTTAACTCCTACATTGGATGCAAGTTCATATCCTTTCATATTTGGAACAAGACAAGGAAGATCAATTCGATCAAAAAAATCTTTCATTTTTAGTTTTGCAAACAAACCTTCAGCGTCGGCCATTTGTGGGATCTTATCTGTTCGTACGAAGCTAGTCGCCTCGATTACCTGTAGACCTGATTTTGCTAGTAACTCAATATAACGAAGCTTATCCTCCAAAGAGATACTTACACTTTCATTTTGAAGTCCATCTCTTGGACCAACTTCAATTATTTTAACTTCATTAGCTAGTTTTTTAAACACAAGTCCTTCCTACTCTATTTCACAAAGAATGACACCACCTTGAACCTGGTCTCCTTCTTTATAAAAAATTTCTTTAATAATACCATCACGAGGTGATCGTATCGTATGTTCCATTTTCATAGCTTCAACAATAAGTACAGGCTCACCCTCTTTAACACTTGAACCTGCCTGAAGATGGATCTTAAATATCTTTCCTGGCATAGGACTTAGAAGTCCCCCCTCAGAGATACTTAGAGAAGAGCTCTTAGTTTCGACTTTCTCTTTAACCTGCACAAATACTTCTTTATTATTAACAAAGAGCTGCATTTTTTTAGTTGCATCGAATACAACACCAAAAGCTTCTAAAAATTCTCCATCTTCACTTTGGAGTGTAATTGAGTTATTTTCTGCCGCTAAAACCCTGTACTCGTAATCAACATTTTCAAAAACAAATGAAATTCGATCTTGGTTAAACTCAGTCATCAAAATATTATGTTCGACATCGTCTATGAATATATTTTTTTCTGTTGCCTTAAAATTATATCCCCAAATATTTTGAGTACTCATGCCACTAAAACCAAGTGCAGCTGCTATAATCTTAGAGCTATCCCATGCAGATAACTCCATTTTTTTCAGGCTTTGCTTTTCCTGTTCAATAAAATGAGTGTGGATATCACCTGTCTCAAAGTTTTCATGATCAAGAATACGCTTTAAATAGTCTCTATTTGTTTTAGCTCCAGCAAAAACAACATCATTAAGTGCCTCTTGCATGGAATCAATCGCAGTCATACGCTCCGACTCCCAAACAATCACTTTTGCGAGCATAGGATCATATGAGGTAGAGATTCTGTTTCCATTTTTATAACCACAATCAAGTCGGTAGTCTTTTTTACTATTTGCCTGAACAAATTGGATTCGGCCAGATGTCGGTAAAAAATCATTATCTGGATCTTCAGCATAAACCCGGCATTCGATAGCATGCCCTTCTTGAGAGATATCATCTTGACTAAAATCAAAAGCCTTCCCAGAGGCAGCAATAATTTGCAACTCCACAAGATCAAAGCCAGTAACAAGCTCTGTCACTGGATGCTCGACTTGAAGTCTTGTATTCATTTCTAAAAAGTAAAAGTTATCGTCAGGAGCTAAAATATATTCAATTGTTCCAGCGCCGACATAGTCAATTCCTTTAGCGATATCAACTGCCGTCTGACACATATCCATTCTCTGCTCTTCAGAGATTGCCACAGATGGAGTTTCTTCTATGACTTTCTGATAACGTCTTTGAATAGAACATTCTCTTTCAAAGAAATGAAAATGATTTCCCTTACCGTCACTTACGAGTTGAACTTCAATATGTCGTGGATTAATTATATATTTCTCTAATAAAACTTTATCATTTGAGAATGCATTCATCGCCTCTCTTTTAGAAGCACTCAAGGCATCTGAAAACTCACCTTCATTATTTACAATTCGCATTCCTTTTCCACCACCACCAGCTGTTGCCTTAATAAGAACAGGAAAACCAATTTTTTTTGCTTCTTCAAATAATAGTGCTGGTTCTTGATTCTCTCCATGGTAGCCGGGAACTAAAGGTATCTTGAGTGTTTCCATTTTAACTTTAGATTCTTTTTTATCACCCATAAGCTCTATAGCATCAACGCTTGGGCCTATAAAAATAAGTCCATTAGCTGCAACCTTCTTACAAAACTCTGTATTTTCAGAAAGAAAGCCATAACCAGGATGAATAGCATTAGCGCCAGTATCGAGTGCGATTTTTATTATTTTATCTTGATCTAAATATGTATTTGATAAAGGCCCTCGTCCTAAGTGAATATTTTCATCACCTGCGGACGCGTGAGGAAGATTTGCATCATCAGTGGCATAAAGCGTAACTGTCTCAATTCCTAAACGCTTACATGTTTTAATGACTCTTAAAGCTATTTCACCACGGTTTGCTATCAGTATTTTATTAATCATTTTTTTATCCAATTTGGTTTTCTTTTTTCTAAGAGAGCATTCATTCCTTCTTGCCCTTCATCACTAATTCTTTTGTATGCAATTGCTTTACATGTATAATCTTCTACTGCTTTATTATCTAACTTTATAACCTGAGATATTAATTCTTTAGCTTGTGAAGCAGCATCTCTTGCGGCCATAAGATGGGAATCAATCACTTCTGAAGTTTTTACCTCAAAAGACTCAAGCTCAACCACACTATGAACGAGGCCTATGGACTCTGCTTTTCGGGCATCAAATCGCTCTCCTGATAAAAACCATGCTCTTGCATTGGACTCACCAATTTTATTAATACAAAATGGCGAAATGACTGCTGGAATCAGCCCCAGTCTCGTTTCTGTAAAACCAAACTTAGCTTTATCGTGAGTGATAACAAAATCACAAACAGACACAAGACCAACTCCGCCTCCGAGAGCATGTCCGTTAATCTTACCAACAACGACTTTTTGACATTCATTTATTGTTTTAAAAAGAAGAGATAACTTTAGCGAATCTTCAAAGTTTTCTGATTCCGAGTAGTCCTTCATAGACTTCATCCAGTTTAAATCGGCACCGGCACAAAAAGATTTACCTGTTCCCGTTAAGACAATAATTCTGACATCATTATCTACACTTGCTTTTGTAAAAACCTCGGTTAGGTCACTAATCAGTTGATCATTAAAAGCATTGTGTACTTCGGGACGATTTAGGCGCACTTCGAAGACGCCCCTATCATCTAATGTCGTTTGAATAAATTCGCTCATGCAATTCCTTAAACTACATTCTAAATACACCAAACTTCGTGTCGGCGTATTCTTCATTGTGAGATATGGCCAATGCTTGACCTAAAATAGTTCTCGTTTGGTCTGGCTCAATAATTCCATCATCCCATATTCGAGCAGTACTATAATAAGCACTTCCCTCTTTCTCATATTTATCTAAGATAGGCTTTTCAAAAGCTGCAACTTCTTTCGCAGTCATCTGCTCCTTGCCTTTATATTTTAATCCGTCCTGTCGTACAGTTGTTAATACACCTGCTGCCTGTTCACCACCCATGACTGAGATCTTGGCATTAGGCCACATCCAAAGGAATCTCGGATCATAGGCCCTACCACACATACCATAGTTACCAGCTCCAAAAGATCCCCCAATAACAACTGTGAACTTAGGAACATTTGCTGTTGAAACTGCAGTAACTAACTTTGCACCATGTTTAGCAATTCCCTCTTGCTCATATTTTTTACCAACCATAAAGCCTGTAATATTTTGCAAGAAAACAAGTGAAATTTTTCTCTGACAACAAAGTTCAATAAAGTGAGCACCTTTGACTGCACTCTCTGAAAACAGAATACCGTTATTTGCAAGTATACCTACTTTATAGCCTTCAATTTCCGCAAAGCCACAAACGAGTGTCTCACCATAACGTTTCTTAAATTCATGAAACTCTGACTGATCTACCATTCGTGCGATAATTTCTCTGACATCGAAAGGCTTCCTTGTATCCTTAGGTAAGATTCCAAAGATTTCATCAGGTCCATAAAGAGGTGGGATTGCTCTTCCGATATTTTTTTCAATAGTATTAGATTTAAAGTTTAAGTTCTCAATAATATTTCGAGTTAATGCTAAAGCATCTTCTTCATCTTCAGCAAAGTGATCAGCAACTCCTGAAAGTCTCGTATGAACATCCGCTCCACCGAGTTCTTCAGCTGTTACAATCTCTCCAGTGGCAGCCTTTACTAAAGGCGGCCCTCCAAGAAAAATAGTACCATTATCTTTTACAATTATAGTCTCATCACTCATGGCAGGAACATACGCTCCACCAGCAGTACAAGATCCAAGAACAACAGCTATCTGTGGGATACCTTTAGCACTCATTTGTGCTTGATTAAAAAAGATTCGACCAAAGTGATCTCTATCTGGAAAAACCTCATCCTGCATTGGCAAGAATGCTCCACCGGAGTCCACAAGGTAAATACAAGGCAGCTTATTCTTCATAGCAATTTCTTGTGCCCTAAGATGTTTTTTAACAGTTAATGGAAAATAAGTTCCCCCCTTAACAGTTGCATCGTTAGCAACAAACATGCACTCAATACCACAGACTTTTCCAATACCAGTTATAACACCAGCACTAGGGATATCACCCTCATAGACATCATTGGCGGCCAATGCAGACAACTCTAAAAAATCAGATCCATCATCTAATATCTTTTGAATTCTTTCTCTTGCAAGAAATTTATTTCTAGATCTATGTTTTTCAACATACTTCTCACCACCACCGAGGTTGACCTTTCTAATCTTGGCCCTAAGTTCTTCCCTTAAGCCTAAATGAAAGTCTTCATTCTCTGTATATTCGACTGCTGTAGTATCAATTTGATTACCTATAATATCCATCAGTTCCTTCTTTAATTCTGGGTATTTGAACGACTCATCCTATCTTCACAGATGAAAACTGACAAGTTGCATTGCGCTTACAAATTTACTGGAACTTACCTCTGTATTGAGTATAGATTATTATTCTTAAGACCATTATTTGTCAGCTGAATATAGGCCTTTAGCTCTGAAATGAGCCTTTCAAATCCATCCTGATCCTCTACGAGTGAAAATTGACTCATATCACCACTAACCTCATATACTTGCGCCTTCTCACCATCAAACTGAAGAAAGTATGGAGCACTATAAAAAAGATAGTTTCCGGAGATGAAGTTCAACATACGCCCTTGATCTTCATTAAAAATACTTGTTCCATACTTTAGTGGCTGACTATTCTCAACACCTAAAAAATCTAAGACTGACGGCAAAATATCAATATGCTGGGTGACTCTTTCTTTCTTATACTCTCGTAAATCTATCTTTGGATGATAAAGCAGTAGAGGCACTCGATACCTTCCAAGTGCATTTTTATAATTATCACTTTCCAGTTTTTGTGTATGGTCTGCTGTAATAATGAACAAAGTGTCCTCATACCAAGACTTCAACTTTATTTTCTCAAAAAATTGTTCTAGTGAATAATCTACATAACGAATAGATTTATGTATCTCCAAAGTACCAGGTGCAAAAGATCGGTCAATACTTGTAGGTATTGAGTAAGGCTGATGAGAACTTAAAGTGAAGATCGTACTAAAAAAAGGCATGGAGACTTTATCTGTCATATCAGCAACATAATTTAGATAGTAATGATCATAAACTCCCCAATGCCCATCATAATGATTTTGATCAGGGTAGTCCTCAAGTGCATAGTAATGATCAACTCCAATTGATTTAGTATAAGCATCAAAGTCCATGGTTCCTTTCTTTCCACCATGAAAGAAAGATGTCGAGTATCCTTCATTCTTTAATAGCTTTGGAAGTCCATAAAACTTATTTGATTGATACTGAGTTTGATAAATGGGTTTTCCAATTAATGAAGGAACTCCTGAAAGTATCGATGGCAAAGCTTCAAGAGACCTTCTTCCATTTGCAAAATTCGTATTATAATAGAGACTTTGACTTGCAAGTTTATTAAAGAACGGGGCATACCCATTTTCGATATATTCTTGCGACAGACTCTCTACAATTATCAGCATAATATTTTGTCTGCTATGCCTGTGCCTACTCCCCACATTAGCAACTGAGTAGTCTCTAATCTTCTTGAGTTCATTTACTGCAAGTTCATCGCTCTCAAAATAAGAGACTTTAATGAGTCCTTTCTGTCCAATTGACCTGATCATTGTGTAAGTAGAATTAATGGCAAGGTTACCTAATTCATAGCGTTCAAAAACAAAAGCTTCCTTAGAACTTATACTTCTAAGTTGAACACCACCTCTAATTCCAATAAACGTCATTACAATAATTAATAAAGCTAAAGGTAGAGTCTTCGAAAGCCCCAATTCCCTCTCATACATTATAGATGATTTAAGAGTTGGATAGAGTTTCCATAAAATTAAAATGAGTAAAACAGCAGGTACCGACAAGTACCAATAGTACAGAGAAAGCTGAACAAACTGATCACTAATATCATTTCCCATCTCTAAGATATCAACAGTCATTTTCTTTCCAAGAAATGAAAAGAACTCAAGGTCTACAATATTTATGATTAATGCAATTATATTTGGAATTATGAATAGTATCTTCAATAGGAAATTATAAACGCCAGATCTGCGAAATGGTATTACTGATAAAATAATAAATGGTGCGTTTACAACAAGAAGAGTTGATAGGTCAAAACGGAGCCCATAGACCAACGCAGAGATTATATCGATTAAATCAATTCCAGAGAAATAGTCTAAATTACAAAAATAAAAGACCATCCGAACTAACGGGTAAAATAGGAGCCCCAGCAAGAGCCTTTTAAATAAAATTAAATATTCATCTTTTCTCATAATTCACTATATTGTATCTGTTCTTCCCTAGAATGGGTAGATACACATTTGCATCTTTAAGGAGCAGCACCATAAACTTTTTTCAATACTTTCTTATTATTTATAGTCCATGCTTCGACTCCAAGTCCGTCTGGGTAAGGGATAACACCCAAGAGCTCAAACTGATCCTTAGATACCTTACAATAATCGCTACAATATCTTAGATACTCAGAGACTTCTTCACCCTCTAACCCTTCTACATACTCATACCTATTTCTTTCACCATCTAACTTTTTTTCTACAAAGACATCTGAATTATTAAAGCTTGGATCCTCCAGAGTTTTTCCATATCTAACTAGAGTCTCAGGTATAAAAACATTTGAAAAACCATATTTAACATAAACAGGATTATCACTTGGACTTAGCCCTAAAATAGTAAGGTCACTCGAGTATCTTTTTTCATCAGCATAGAATGCACTTAGGCCCGTATAAGCTGCAGCAAGGTTAATTTTAACACTTGCTCTTAATTCTTGTATTTTTAAACTTTGAGTTTTTGAAAGTATGATTACTTCTTCTTTTTTCACAGATGAAGTCTCTACTAAGTTATCACTCTCTCTATCAGGCTTTAGTACATTATTAATTGATTCTTTTTTAGTATAGACCGGTGAATGGTCTGTCTTATTACGGTCTTCAATCGTTAAGAATATATAATAACAAGCGACTAGCACTATGATAATCACAGATAACTTAACAATATTTTTCTTATTTTTTTCAGATTTATTCGACTGCATACCTCATTCTAAATGTATAAGGCCGGATGTCTATATATTATTGAGTGCACTTTTTATAAAATAAACAAAAAAAAAGCCCTGAACTTAATCAGGGCTTTTAATATATTTCCTATCCC
>OJEJ01000042.1_pt1 | contig 93235 bp, 85 predicted proteins | sample 1593271 | NCBI WGS metagenome assembly OJEJ01 (sample SAMN05416877, study PRJEB24817) | seawater metagenome | isolation source: Sea water | place: Canada:Atlantic | collected 2013-11
CTACACGTAAGGAGTCGTCGGCAGCGTCAGATGTGTATAAGAGACAGATATAAGATTATCTAATATTATTACAAATGGAAACTTTACTAGGTGTTTTAATGTCTGAGAAAAATACTCTGATGAATTATCTTTTTCAATCTCGATCACAGTTTATCAATATAGATTATAAAGATCTTGCTTCGTTATTCTTGCATCGTTTTGCACAACGAGACAAACAGGATTACAAAGTAATATTCGTTTTCAATGAAGAAGATAATGCAAATCAGTTTTCAGATTTTATTGACTCTGCACTGTTATATCCGGGGATCGGCTCTGAAATCTATTCTTCAATGAATTCTTCAACCACCAACCTCACACAACGGTTTAGTATCCTCCAAAAAATCTTACAGGGTACTGCAAGTACAATTGTGACTACTCATGAAGCAATAGCGCTTCATACACCACCGACACAGTTTTTTGGAAATAGTAATATTCTGATTGTTAAGGATAATATTTACCCACCCGATCAATTAGCTCAAGATTTAGTTAAGTGTGGGTACTCTAGGACCTTAACGGTAGAAGAGGAAGGCACCTTCGCACTAAAAGGCGAAATTTTGGATATTTATCCTATTGGCTCTAACCCTATCAGAATATCCTACTTTGATGAAATCATAGAAGCCATTTTTCCTATTGATATCTCCACTCATAAATCTATAAGAGACTCAGAGATCATTGAGGCCGAGATTAATTCTTCTCCCAAGTCGCTTTTTAGTGATCAGAGTATACAGCTCTTTAAACAAAATATACCGAGGGTTCACTATTCTGAGTCTGACCTATATGAACACCGTAAACAAATCATTTCAAACCTCAATAACCAATCACTGTTTGACGATTATCCACTATTTCTTTCATTTTTCTTTGATGATAAGGCAACAATTCATGATTATTTAAAAGATAAAGATTTCACCTTTATTTTTGTAAATGATTCTCTTAATACTTTTGAAGAGTATACTAATGACTTAACACAACAATTTAATCTTTTTTCAGATGAAGGCATAGGACTATTTAAGCCTAAGCCTGAGGATATTTATAGTTTTAATGGCCATTTCTCTGAAACTTCACTTCAGTTAAACAGACCTTCTTTAGGTACTGATAAGGCTCAGCAAATAAAATCATTTCAATACTTACTTCACGAATTAGAACCTTTATTTAATCAATCCCTTGAACAGCGTTTTACATCAATTAGTAATATCATAAATAGTTTTCAGAAAAATGATCATGAGATTTGTGTCTACTATTCCAGTGAAAAAACTCTTAATGAAATTAAGTTCATTCTACAAAGTAAAATGGAATACCTTGATCTTCTGAAAATCAAATATATACATAAAAAGATTCCTACTTCTTTTATTCTTGAAGATGAAAAAGTTATTGTTTTATCCGACTCTCTATTTTTTGCTCATAAGTCTAATAAAGTTAAGAAAGCATCTAAAATGCTTGATAGTAACCTTTTTGCTGAGCAACTATCAACCCTAGAGGTTGGTGATTATGTTGTTCATAAGGATCATGGAATTGGTAAATACCTTGGAACAGAGTCCTTATCTTTAAATAATTCTACCTCTGATTATATTGTTTTATCTTATAAGGATGAAGACAAGGTTTATGTTCCTGTCTATAAAATGAGCTTACTACAGAAACATTCTACTTCAGCGGCGCAAGTTGCCGTTGCTAACCTGAAAACAAATAAATTCGATCAAATCAAAAACAAGGCAAGGCAGGCCATAAAAAAACTTGCCTTTAATCTTCTTGAACTTGAGGCTAAAAGACGCTCTAGAGAGGGTTTTCAATATTCTGAACCAGGTCATGACTATAATGACTTCGAGCTTTCTTTCCCCTACGAAGAAACACCTGACCAGAAAACTGCAACTGAAAATGTTATCTCCGACATGACATCTACACGACCAATGGACAGACTGATTTGTGGAGACGTTGGTTTTGGGAAAACCGAAATTGCAATGCGTGCTTGTTTTTTAGCCGTTGTTGATTGCAAGCAAGTCGCAATCTTAGTCCCCACAACTGTTCTTGCTTATCAGCATTTTAATAGCTTCAAAGAGAGATTCAAAAATTTTCCAGTCAATGTCGAGTTTATATCACGCTTCAAGACTGCAAAGCAGTCCAATATTATTGCCGAAAAACTACAAACGGGTCAAATTGATATACTAATTGGTACTCATAAAATCTTATCTGATAAGTTTAAGTTTAAAGATTTGGGTTTAGTAATAATTGATGAAGAACAGAGGTTTGGCGTTTCACACAAGGAGAAATTGAAACTACTTCGTGAGACTGTTGACTCTCTAACTTTAACTGCCACACCAATTCCAAGAACATTGCATCAGTCATTTCTTGGAATTAAAGAATTATCCCTTATAAAGACACCTCCACCTAGGAGACAGTCTATAAAAACATATGTCATCAAAGAAGATGCTTCTACCTTAAGAATGGCTCTTGAAAAAGAACTCGCTAGGGGTGGGCAAGTTTTTGTCGTTCATAATAGGGTTAATGATATTGAAAATTATACGGCGAAGATTAGAAAACTTGTACCAAAGGCGCGTGTTGTTTTTGCTCACGGACAAATGGGTGAGCGAGACTTAGAGCGTATCATTTCTGAGTTTTATGAATATAAATTTGATATTTTGGTTTCCACAACAATCATTGAATCTGGTATTGATATTCCTCGCGCAAATACTATGATAATTGATCAAGCAAATAACTACGGCCTATCTCAACTGCACCAACTCCGAGGCCGTATTGGAAGATCTGATAAAAAAGCATATGCCTATTTCGTTATTCCTTCTCAACATAAATTATCTGAAGTTGCTGCGAAAAGACTACGAGCTATTCAAACATACGCAGAGCTCGGGTCTGGATTTTCTCTAGCAAGTACAGATTTGGAAATTAGAGGATCTGGAGATGTATTAGGTGCCGAACAATCTGGCCATATCAATAGTATCGGACTTGAACTTTACACTGAGCTTTTAAGAGAAGCTGTTGCCGACCTTAAAGGGGAACCTGTTACTCTTCATGAAGAAATAGAAATAACAACTCCTTTTAATGCCTTTATACCTGAAACATATATTGAGGCTTCGAATATTAGACTCAAATATTACAAGATTCTTTCAAGTGCAAATGTAATAGAGGATTTAAACGAGACCTTAGAAATTCTGACTGATCAATACGGAGCACTACCCTTAGAATTGCTAAATCTTTCAAATATTATTAAAAGCCGCGTTATCTTGTCAGGTATATGTTTAAAGTCTATTAGAGTTAAATCTAAGTCTATACTTCTTCAATTTGATCGACAGAAACTAGATAGTGATCACATCACTCGAGACAAAGTTATAAACTTATTTTCGCAGCGTCCCAAGATATATAAATTAAATCCAGATTACTCGATTAATTGTAATTTTAAGGATACAATTTTAATAGACACTTTACTTGAATTCTCTACTTATATTTCAGCTGAATTAAGTAAAAAGTAACAACTATAAATATAGGAATTTTTATGAAATCACTCTTGTTCGTTTTGACTTTTGTTTTATCAACAACTGTACTTGCCAATGATCCTATTGTTGCTGAAGTAAATGGCACAACAATTAGAAAATCTACACTTATTCAATATCATCAACAGAATATGAATTTTGTTCAAGCTAATAAAGAGACAACTCTTGAATCATCTCTAAATCAGTTACTTGATAGGGCAATTGGTATCCAAGCAGCAAAGAAAAAAGGGATTCATAAAACACCTGAAGTTGTAAAAAAGATGAATGATATTGTTTATCATGCATATGTTTCAGATCAACTGACTGATAAATTAAATGCAATTAAAGTTACAGATACTGATGTTAAAAATTACTTTAACAAGTACCCTGAGTATAAGTCCTCTCAAATTCTTTTAAGATTAAGAACCACTCCTTCTCCGGATGAAGTTGGCTCAACTCTTAACTTAGCTAACAAAATTTATAATGATGCTAAAAAAGATCCAAAAAACTTTGCCGGTCTTGCTAAGAAATATGGACAAACGACAACGGCGCTTACGGGTGGGGATATGGGTTTTCAACCAAGGTCACGTCTTTCAAAAGAATACTATAATGCTATTAAAGGTAAAAGAATTGGCTTTATTTCTAAGCCTGTTAGATCTCAGTATGGGGTTCATATTGTTAAGCTCACTGGTATAAAGAAATTTTCTGAGATAGACACAACTCTTTACAAAAGCATTGTAAGGGACCAGAAAAGAGATAAAATTATGCAAGATTATTTCAAAGCACAAAGAAAATCTGCAAAAATTAAAATCAATAAAGAACACTTAAAGTTTTAATTATGAAAAATATTTTACTATTGGCTTTAATTTTAGGCTCTCTATCTTCTCATGCAAAACTTATAGATAAAATTGCAGGTGTTATTAATGATAATGTCTTCACTTTATCAGAAATTAACAGAGTAAGAGGAACACTTAAGTTTAGAGCTGAAATTGCACCATTTATTTATACTAAAAAATCTTATACAAAGTCAGATATTCTTCACTTACTACAAAATAACTTTATTATTAAAGATAAGCTTGCTGAATTAGGTTTTGTTATATCCGATGACTCTGTTGAGTCTAGAATAACAGACACTGAAAAAAACCTTGGACTTAATAGAACTGAGCTTCACTCCTTCTTAAAGTCTAAAAGTGTAAGTTTCAATGAGTACTTTGAGCTTATTCGAGAGGCAATGGAGTTCAATATATTTAACTCTAGAATTATTTCTCCCTTGGTTACAATTACAGATCAGGAATTAAAAAATTTCTATATTACGAAGTTTGCTACCAAGAACTCAAAGGCTTTATCTTTTAAGTATAAAATTGTTGGCTTTACTATAAGCAAGTCTAAAATATTAGATAGTGATCTTAAAAGATTCCCTGGAATACTAAAAGAGTACAAGAAGTCTGGTAACATTCCTTCTATATATAGTTCTCTAGCAACTAGTGACCTAGGGACTCTTGCAGCAGATGATCTGCCAACAGTTTTCGCTAAAGCGCTTAAAAATACTACTGATAATACTTTTACAAAGGCCATCGTTAAAGATGGTACAGTTCATGTCTTCTATGTTGTTAAAAGAGAGCTTGCTGAGTCTGCTGACTTCCTTAAGAAGAAGCCGCTTATTTATAACCAATTATTTCAAACCAGATCTCAATCAATTATTTCTGCCTGGTTTTCAAAAGAATCACTAAATTACTATATCGTTAATAACTTATAATCTTTATTTTTTTCAAAAAGAAAAGCCTCACAATTTGTGAGGCTCTTCTTTTTTAATTATTTCTAAAACTAATTAATAATTAAATTTTACCTTGAATCATGAATGCAATAACGAATGCTAGAATTACTAGTGACTCGATAAGTGCCATACCAAGAATCATTGGTGTAAAGATTTTACCTTGAGCTTCTGGGTTTCTTGCAATACCTTCAAGAGCTGCTGACGCTGCTTTACCTTGAGCCATTGTTCCACCAAGTGCTGCTAATCCGATTGCGATTGCTGCTGCAATTGCGATGTAACCTTGTGCTGCTGCTGTTGCTGTTTCTGTTTCCATTTTAAATCTCCTTAAAAAATTATACTAGTGCGCGTGTTCTTCATGATCGTGAGTTTCTACGGCCATAGCGATATATATCATTGTTAATAATGTGAATACGAATGCTTGCATAAAACAAACAAAGATACCTAGACAATAAAATGGAATAGGCACGATGTATGGAACTAGATCAGTAAAGATAGCAAGAACAGTATGATCTCCTAACATATTCCCTCTAATTCTTAATCCTAAAGTAAGTGGTCTCATAGCATGTGAAATTACTTCTAAAACAAAAATTAGTGGTGCCATGTAAATCATTGGTCCCATAAAGTGTTTAATATGTCCCCAAAGACCCTGAACCTTTATTCCCTGACCGTTATAATATAAAAATATAAATAAACCTAAGGCCAAACCAGTATTAAAATTTTCTGTAGGAGGTAAGAATCCAGGAATTAATCCAATTATGTTATTTAAAAATATAAAACCGAAATAAAAAATTATTAGAGGGTAGTAGGTTTTAGCTGGCCCTTTACCCATTGTTTCTTTTGCTAGGTTATAAAAGAACTCACTTATTGCTTCTATAATATTTCTAAAAGATATGCCTTTGTCTGGCACAAGACTTTCGTCTACATTACTCGTTTTGAATCTATAGACTAGTCCACCAAGTATAAAAATAATTGATGTTAGTAAAAATGTAACCGTATGTTCAGCAAGGTTAACTTTTTGAGAAAATCCAGATAGCCAAGTAAACCCACCAGCCGCAAGTGCTGAATTAGAAACACCTAATAAAGTAATCGTACTTAGTATTTTCATTTAAATCCTTTAATTTTTTTTCACAGTTGTTTTAATACTTAAACTAAAGATAATCAATTGAAATATGTAAATTCCAACCCAAAATAACTCTTTGTTTAATGAATTGCGTGATGCATAATAAAATGCCGCTATAATGATAAGAAGTTTAAGCGCACCGTATATTGCCGTTGGTATATATGTTGTATTAACTTCAATTCCTAACGCATATAGTCCGAATCTCATCAAGAATATTTGGTTGAGTATTATTCCTGCAATAAATATAAACATTAAGACCGGATCATTAATATAATAGTTAAATAGAAAGTAATTAATAGCTGTACCTATCAAGTACCATTTAATCTTAATCTTGTTTTTTAATAGCATAGCGAATCATCAGGGTGAATGTGTAAATAATTATAACTAAAATAATAACTAGGCCTGTTACCTCACTAATATAGCCTTTCTTACTAAGCATATATATAAGTGCAAATACTCCAAGAATACTTGAAGGCAATCCAACAGCAAGTCCCATAGCCTTTATGATATTTGATTTCTTATCTTTTTCTCGAGACTCGTCGCTCATATAGAGTATTTAACCTATTCCTTATTACATCTGGATTTGGATATTCACCAAGTATTGAATAATAATAGTCGTATGCTTCTTTAAGTTTTTCGGAACTCTCATAGGCATTCGCTATTAAAAATTTTGTATCTGTTATTTTGTCGGCTCTTGTTTCACGTCTCAAATATTCATTCCACTGCGAAATAGCATTTTCCCAATCTCTTTTATAATAGTAGGCTAAACCTTTATAATAGTATGCCAGTACTGAAAATTCTTTGTTATTTAACCTAATAACAGCATCAAGTTCTTTTATGGCTTCTTGGTATTCTTTATTATTTAAAACGCTTAAGGCGTACTTATAGGTATACTGAGCCTGCTTTTTAAGCGGCGGCACAAAGTTTTTTAACTTATAAAATATGGCCTTTGATTTTTCATATTGATTTAAATTTTCAAAATATATTTCGCCAATTTTTTCAAGAGATTTTACCTGCCAAAGCGGTTCGTTTGAATCATTAACAATTGTTTCAAAGTGTTTAATACTCTTCTTATAATTACCTAAATAAATTGAATATATTTCACCAAGTTGAAAATTTATCTTAATTCTTATATTTTTTGATGGTTTTTTGATCAGAATTTTTTCATAGATTTCTGCGGCTTCAGAATATTTTTGTTCATTTATATGGTTATGAGCACTAATTATATCTTGATACAGGCCGGAAGAAAATCCACAGCCTGTAAGCAAGTATAGTAATATTATTAAAAGAAGATTATTCGTTTTCACCGTCATCTTCAACGTCAGACTCAGCCATCTTTTCAACAGCAACAACAGCTTCGCCATCTTTTAGATTAATTAATCTAACCCCTTGAGTATTTCTTCCTAGAAGTGAGATACCAGCAATTTTTGTTCTAATAACCTGACCATTATTTGTAATAATCATTAGATCATCTGCTTCACTTACTGGCTTAATCTGCGCTAAATTCCCTGTTTTATCAGTTAATTTCATTGCGATAATACCTTTACCACCACGAGACTGTTTTCTATACTCAGAAGTTTGAGACCTCTTACCGTAACCTTTTGAAGTTACTGATAGAAGTTCCATTCCATCATCAATAATCGCCATTCCAATTGCTCTTTCTTCATCTGTTAAAGAAATTGCTTTAACACCCTGAGATACTCTACCCATTGGACGACAGTCAGACTCAGCAAAACGTATAATTTTACCAGAATCAGCACAAATTAATATGTCTTTCTTCCCATCAGTAATTCGTACACCTAGTACAGCATCACCTTCATTAATTTTAATCGCTCTTATTCCAGATTGTTTAACATTTTTATATTCATCAAACTTTGTTTTCTTCACAAGACCTTTCTCAGTTGCAATAACTAAGTATAGGTCTTCAAATGTTTTTGGTACTGGAATAATTTCAGTTACCTTTTCTCCTGGTTTAAGTGGAAGTAGGTTAACAATATTTCTACCTTTGGCAGTTCTAGTACCTTCAGGTATTTCATAAACTTTAAGGGTAAATACGGTCCCAGTATTTGTGAAGAACATTAACTTATCATGTGTCTCTGCTGTGAATATTGATGTAAAGAAGTCATCATCATCCGAAGCACCCTTAACACCTTTACCACCTCTTTTTTGTGATTTGTAAGTATCTGTCGGCATTCTTTTCAAGTAGCCTTTATGTGTAATTGTCACAATTACTTCTTCATTCTTAATTAAATCTTCAATAAATATTTCATCAGAGACTGCAACAATTTCAGTTCTACGCTCATCTCCAAAGTTTTCTAGTATTTCTCTGAGCTCAGTTCCTAGAATTATTTTAATTTCATTTTCTGAATCTAAAATTCCCTGTAACCTAACGATCTCTTTCATTATTGCTTCGTAATCAGCAATAATTTTATCTCTTTCAAGACCTGTTAATCTTTGTAATCTCATATCTAATATAGCTTGTGCTTGAATATCAGATAATTCATAAAAGGCAATTAGTTTTTCTTTAGCCTGAGCTGGTCCTTCAGACTTTTTAATCATATCAACAATTTCGTCAATATTTTCAACTGCTATTTTGAGACCTTCTAAAATATGAGCTCTCGCCTTTGCTTTTTTAAGTTCATATATAGTTCTTCTAATAACTATTTCACGTCTATGCTCAATGAAACATTCAAGCTGCTCTTTAATGTTCATTACTTTCGGTTGACCATTTTTAATAGATAAGAAAATTATTCCAAAAGAAACCTGCATCTGTGTCATTTTATATAATTTATTTAAAATTATATTTGCTGGTTCTCCACGCTTAATATCAATTGATATTCTCATACCTAGTTTATTAGATTCATCTCTAATGTCTGAGATACCTGTAAGATCTTTATCAGATGCAAGTTTAGCAATTTTTTCTATAAGCTTAGCTTTATTTACTTGATATGGAATTTCTGTAACGATAATTCTTTCACGCTCTTGTTTTCCATGTATTTCTATTTCCGCTTTTGCACGTACTTGAATAATACCTTTACCTGTATGATAAGCAGATTTTATTCCACTTGTTCCCTGGATAGATCCTGCTGTGGGAAAATCAGGTCCGGGAATAATTTGCATTAATTCGTCTATCGTAATTTCAGGATTATCTAAAGTTGCAAGTAAGCCGTTTGTAATCTCAGTCATGTTATGAGGAGGTATATTTGTGGCCATACCGACTGCAATACCTGCTGATCCATTTACTAGTAGAGTAGGAACCTTTGATGGAAGTACTGTTGGTTCACTTAAGGAATCATCATAGTTTGGCTGCCATTCAACTGTTTCTTTTTCAATATCTTTAAGCATTTCTTCGGCAAGCTTTTTCATTCTTACTTCTGTATATCTCATTGCCGCAGCGTTATCTCCGTCAATTGAACCAAAATTTCCTTGGCCATCAATAACCGGGTATCGCATAGAAAAACTTTGCGCAAGTCTAACTATTGCTTGATATACAGATGAGTCTCCATGAGGATGATATTTACCAATAACATCACCAACAACTCTTGCTGACTTTAAGAAGGGCTTATTATGATAATTATTAAGCATATACATGGCATACAGAACACGTCTGTGAACTGGCTTTAATCCATCTCTAACGTCTGGAAGTGCACGTCCAACGATTACACTCATAGCATAATCTAAATAACATTCTCTCATTTCATCTTGAATGAGTAGGGGTGCTATTGAACCGTGGTTATGATCGTCTGTATTGTTTTCATCGCTCATATTTTATTCCTAAAATTATATATCTAAGTTTTTAACATTTAAGGCATTTTTCTCAACAAATTCTCGTCTTGGTTCAACTTGATCACCCATAAGAACAGAAAAAACTTGATCCGCAACAACAGTATCTTCAATTTTTACTTGAAGAAGAGTTCTAAACTCTGGATTCATTGTTGTATCCCATAGTTGATCTGGATTCATCTCTCCAAGACCCTTATAACGTTGTATATATGCGCCTTGCTTACCTGAACTTATAACAAAGTCTGCAAACTCTTCTAGAGAGGCAAAAGTTTCATCTAATTTATCTGTCTTATATTTAAATTCAGAAGAAAAGTATGATTTGATACCTGCATAGTGATTTAATAAATCTGCATATTCTGTTGAATCCATAAAGTGATGACTCAACTTAAATTTCTTTGTTCTAAGTGTTCCAACGATTGTTACGCGTATTAAATGAGATTCATGTGATGGATCATCTTCAATATCAAATGAATATTTTTTTAATGTTTCGTTTTCAATTGCTTTAAAATGTTCATTTAATTCACTAACTATTCCATCTAGTACATTTCTAGCTTTTAAGTTTCCAACATCGAGCTTACTTTGCTTAATAATTTGATTTAAAAGATCTTTGTCATAATGTTTTTCATAAGAGTCTAGTAGAGAATTAAAGGCCTTATATTTATTTAAAATAATACCAACATTATCTTCCTCTTTCATTACACCATCAATTTTCATTTCGGCATTATTTAGAGCTATGCTAATTAAGTATTTTTCTAAAGCTTTTTCATCTTTTAGATATTGTTCTGTCTTACCTTTTTTATATTTAAATAGGGGTGGTTGAGCGATGTATAAATGTCCTCTCTCGATGATTTCAACAAATTGTCTATAAAAAAGCGTAAGCAGAAGAGTTCTAATATGTGACCCATCAACATCTGCATCAGTCATAATAACAATTTTATGATAGCGGAGTTTTGATATATCGAAATGATCTTTACCAATACTCGTACCCATTGCCCTAACAAGCATTTTAATTTCATCACTTGCTAACATTTTATCGTAACGTGCTTTTTCTACATTTAAAATTTTACCTTTAAGAGGTAATACTGCTTGATGCTTTCTATCTCTACCTTGTTTTGCTGATCCGCCTGCAGAGTCACCCTCAACAATATAGATTTCACAAAGCTCAGGATTCTTTTCCTGACAATCAGCCATTTTTCCTGGAAGGCCTGCAAAGTCCATTGCTGATTTTCTTCGAGTAAGCTCTCTTGCACGTCTTGCGGCATCACGTGCTGCTGCTGCATCCATTGATTTTCGTATAACTGTTTTTCCTACTGCAGGATTTTCTTCTAAAAATTGCTTAAATTTTTCACCCACAAGTGAATTTACGATTCCTTCTACTTCTGAAGAACCAAGCTTATCTTTTGTTTGTCCCTCGAATTGAGGATTGGCCATTTTAGCTGAGATAATAGCTGTTAAGCCCTCACGCATATCATCACCGGTTAAAGTGACTTTGCCTTTTATTAAATTATTATCTTTTGCGTAATTATTTAGAACTCTAGTTAAAGCTGTCTTAAATCCTGAGATATGAGTCCCGCCACCAGGAGTATTAATATTATTTGCATACCCTGTTAATGTCTCAGAGTAGCTATCTGTCCATTGCATTGCAATTTCTATTTCATAATCATCTCTCGAGTGAAAGAAATAAACTGGCTTTGTATGAATGGCTTTTTTCGCCCTATTTAAGTATGTAACGAATTCTGCAAGACCACCGTCGAAGTGAAAAACTTCTTTCTTATCGTTTCTTTCATCTTTAACGGCTATTTTTAAACCTTTATTTAAGAAGGCCATTTCTCTAAATCTATTTATTAAGCGCTCATAATCAAATTCATGTACTTCGAATAGCTCTGGATCTAATTTAAATGTAACTGCTGTCCCACTTTCATCTTTGCCACAGTCACCAACGATAGCTAAAGGAGATTTTGCTACACCATGAGCGAATTCAAGCTTATGAACTTTACCATCTTTTTTAATTTCTAATTTTAATGTACTACTTAATGCATTAACTACTGCTGCACCTACACCATGAAGTCCACCAGAAACTTTATATGCTCCACCTTCCTCATTAAATTTTCCACCAGCATGTAACTTAGTAAAAACTATTTCCGCTGCAGAGATACCTTCTGTTTGATGAATTCCAACAGGTATACCTCTTCCATCATCAATTACTGTTACGGAATTATCTACATGTATGATAACTTTTATTTCAGAACAGAATCCTGCTAAAGCTTCATCAATAGCATTATCGACTATCTCATAAACACAGTGATGAAAACCTCTCATCGCTGTATCCCCAATATACATACCAGGTCTTTTTCTAACGGCTTCTAAACCTTCTAGAATTTTTATATTATCGGCTGTGTAGCTTGTATTAACTTTGGCAATTGAATCGGTGTTTTGATCCATATAGTAAACTCCCTCTCGCATTAGCTATAAATATTTATGATATGTTTCCATCTTCAATAAATATCTTTTTAGCTTCTTCTATTTTTTCAAGTTCCTTCTTAAAATTATCGTTGGCAGTTGTAATTAATACTTGAAATTTTTTAGCTTCTAAATAGTTAATTAAATTCTTCCAACGACGCCCATCTAGCTCTCCAGAGACATCGTCTATAAGTACCATAGGATAGGTCTTAAATTTATACCGAAAAAGCTCTATATAAGCAAATATGAGGCTAAGAAAGCTCATCTTTTGTTGGCCTAAAGAGCAGTACTCAAACGAGTTATATCCATCAAATCTGAAGATATAATCATCGCGGTGCACACCCGCTCTTGTATGCCCAATAATCAGGTCTTTCTCTAGGGTAGACTGCAGATGTAATTCAATTTCTTCTTCTGTAGAATTCAAAAAAATTGAGTCTAATTCCAACTCTAAAGAATGCACCTCGTCAAATATAATTTTAAAGGTCAGTTCACAGTATTCTTTTAGTTCGTTTAAAAAGCTTTTTTTGTGCTTAATAATAATACATGAATACTCTGCAATTTGTTTATCAATCACAGCAATTTGGTTTCTATAATCATTTGGTTTTTTTGATAATAGATTATTCCTAAACCTGAGTGCTGAATTATATTTATTTAGTATTTGCTTATATTCTTTAGATATAAACGATAGATGAGTATCTACCCAATTTCTTCTGAATGATGATGTTGTATGAAATGCGAAAGAGTCAAAGGGATTTATAAATATTTGCTTTAGTTCTACTTTCTTCTTTGTTGGTTCATTATTTTTAAACCACTCTGATTTTAAGTTATTTAGCCTTCCATTATAAGATACTATTTCTTCATTATTTGTGAATACAGAAGATAATATAATTTCTGGGTTTTCACATTCTACATTTATGAGTTGTTGAAAACTTGTGTTTTTACGAAATGATTTATGCTGGACTAGATAATATATAGCTTCTAGTAAGTTTGTTTTACCGTTGCCGTTATCTCCAAATATACAATTTATTCCAGAATTAAAACTTATAATTGAACTTTGTAGATTTCTAAAATTTGTTACTTGTAGCTTTGAAAGATACAGCTGATGCATTATATCTTAAGTGGCATTATAATACCCAGGAAGCTTTCTTCTTCATTTGAACGTACTATAACCGGACTTATTTCGTTATTAAATTCAAAAATTATTTCATTCACTTCCAATACATTTAATACGTCTAACATATACTTTGCATTGAATCCGATTTCCATTTCTGCGCCATCATAGCTTACTGGTATAATTTCATTAGCATGACCAAGTGATGGATGGTTTGCTGAGAGTTGAATTTCATTTGCTGCAAATGTTACTTTTATTCCGTTTGTTTTTTCATTTGATAATAATCTGATTCTTCTAACAGAGTTTAGTAATGTATTTCTATCAAGCGTTATAGCATATGATGTCTTAGATGGTATTACTGTTTGGTATTTTGGATATTCTCTAGCTATGAGCCTAATTGATAGAAAATATTCATCATTTGCCGATATATATAAAAATGATTCATCTAAAGCGAAATTTATTGTTGAATCAGAATATGAATCAGCTAACTTTTTAAGTTCTGCTATCCCTTTCTTTGGAACAATTACACCATCGCTCAAAGATTCATTCTCAGAACTAAAATCAAATAAATCTATAAGGGCCAATCTATGTCCATCAATTGCAACTGCTCTTAACTTTGTTTCTAATTGTTGGAAATAAATTCCATTTAAATTTATTCTTGTTTCATCTAGTGAAATTGCATGTGATGTTTTTTGTATAATACTTAGAATATCTGATGATTTTATATTCATCTGTTTTGAACTATTTTCAAAGTTTAAATGTGGATATTCTTCTGAACTTGTTGTTAAAAGTGAATAACTTATATTTTTACAATTTAACTCTAAAAGATTCTTTGTACGATCGATATTTATATTCAATAAGTTATCTGGTAATTCTCTTAAAATATCCGCTAAGTTCTTTGTGTGTATACAAAAACTTCCTTGTTCAGATATATCCGCTTTTAATATTACCTTTGCTGTTACTTCAAGATCTGTTGCTATTAATTCTAATTTATTATTTTCTGCATTTATCAAGCAATTTGTTAAAATTGGTCTTGAAGATTTTTTATCGATTACGGTTAAAATTTTATTTATCCCGTCTCTTAACAAATTTGCTTGTATTGATATATTCATAATTGTCCTGTATTTATATTTGTTATTTCTAGCTTTTAAATTCTAATTAATCAAGCTCCCTACTTATACTTAATATATATATATTTATATTTAAATATACTACTTCTTCTAAGGGATAACTTAATGTGTATAAAAGATAAAACTTTTTAATATTAATGGTTTAGCCTATTTAAATGAATGAATAACTTTTGGACTAAATTGTTTTTGAACTTTGCTCATACGTATATTATTTGTTTTGCAAACAAATAAAAATTTAATTATTTGTTTTCCACGGACTTATTAACTTTACATAATTTATTTATATTGTTTGTTGCTAATTTATGCCTCATCTTATGAGTTTTTAACAAAGTTATTCTTTTTGTTGATAAGTTTAAATGTATTTATGCTTATCAGTTTTCAACAGTATGTTAATTTGTGGAAATTGTTTTAAATAAATTTTTTTAGAGCTTTGATTCTATTTCATATAGCTGGTGTGAGATTTTTGAGTCTTGTTTTGTAAGATTCTGTATCTTTTTAATACCATGGATCACAGTTGAGTGATCTCTGTTATTAAAATATTCCCCTATTTCTTCTAGGGTTTTCTTTAGTATTTTGTGACACATATACATACTTATATGTCTTGCAAGGGCCACTTCCTTTTTACGTGACTTACCTTTGATATCGCCAATTGTTATTTTATAGTAGGAGGCTACAGCTTTTGAGATTGTATCAACTGTTATGACTTTATCTTCGCTATTTTCAGATAGATTTAGTTGCTCTTTTGCTATCTCTAGGTCGATATCTACGTTCATTAAGTCAGAGTAAGCACCTAGTTTTACTAAGTTTCCTTCTAGCTCTCTAACATTTGTTTTAACACAAGTAGCAATGAGATTTATGACTTCATCATCAAGATATATATCTTTCTCTAAGGATTTTTTCTTAAGGATTGCGATTCTAGTTTCTAGATCTGGTTGTTGAATATCAATTAGAAGCGCTGAGGATAGCCTAGTTCTTATTCTATCTTCAATACCGTTGATTTCCTTGGGATGCTTGTCAGATGTGAATACAAGTTGTTTTCCCTTGCTTTGCAATTCATTAAATATATAGAAGAATTCTGATTGTGTTCTTGTTTTATTTTTAAGTTCATGAATATCATCTATTATTAAGACATCTGTTAATTCTGTATATTTTCTTCTGAATACATTTGTTTCATTTTTTTGAATAGCTACAACCATCTCTGACATAAATTCATTTGCATTTGTGTACTTTATTCTAAGAGTTGGTCTGGTTTCATTTATCATATTACAGATAGCGTATAGGAGGTGTGTTTTTCCTAACCCTGAGTTTCCATGAATATATAATTGAGGATATAGCACTCCTGGATCTTTTGCGGCTCCAAGAGAAAATGCGCATGCCATATTATTAGAGTGACCAGTAATGAAATTCTCAAACTTTTTTGTTTTATCTATTCTATAGTTTGTTTCTCTATACTTCATATAAGTACTTTCAACTGTACTTTTGATCTCATCTTCAGTGGTAATATGGTCATTTAGCTTAAACGAGTTAACTTTTTGCTTTGATACTTCTGTCTTTTTCGACAATATAGGCTGAGTACTCATTTTTATGCTGTTTTGAGTAGTCAATTCTTCATTTTTAGCTGTTGTTCCTAGTACGCTAACCTCAATATTATAACTCTTGCCTAAAACCATCAATAGTATTTGTTTAAATTGCTCTAAGTAGTGATTATTTATCATTTTTTTAATGAAGTTAGTTGTTACATTAAAATATACAGTTTCGTTAGATATATTAGATACGGAGAGGTTGTTTTCAAAGAAAGCACTGTATTTCTCAGTACTTATGCTGTCTTTTAAGCTTATTAATACCTCTTCTGCAATTGAGGCTAATTCACCTGCTGAAAATATTGAACTTTGCTCAATTTCAACTGATTTAGATTGTGACTTTTCTTCTTTTGTTTCAACTTTTGGAAACTGATAGTCTTCAATCTTTCCTTCTAAGTTGTTGTTTTTATTGTTGTTGTTGAAGTTGATAAAATGATTGAATGGGAAATCATTGCTCATATGTTTTATACCTCTAACTCAGTGTGAGTGATGTATCTAGCATGGCCATTTTTGTTTTTCAATAATGCAATTATAATTTACACGTCAATAAATATTTTTGTTTGACCCAGGGCCTAAAATTATGTATCTAGTTCTATTAATTTTTATAATTTAACAACTAGGAATATGTTATGAGTAAAAGAACTTGGCAACCAAAGAAGCTTAAAAGATTACGTAAACACGGTTTTCTAAAAAGAATGAGTTCACCTGCCGGTAAAAACATAATTAAAGCAAGAAGAGCTAAAGGTAGAAAGAACTTAACAGTAAGTACTGGTACCAAATAGTTTAGTGCTTTCTAAAAATAGTTTTACAAAAGATTTTAGATTATTAAATAAGAACGACTTTCAAAACTTAAGATTTGGAAGTCGTTTTTTAGTTTCAGATGTTTTACTTTTTTACACTAAGGCGAATGAGCACAATTGCACTAGAATTGGCTTGGCCATATCAAAAAAGGTAGGAAAGGCTAATGTTAGAAATCGCATCAAGAGAAAGTTGCGTGAAAACTTTAGAACTTCAGATTCTAAAGTTTTAAATACTGACATTTTAATTACTTTAAATCATAAGTTAATTAATAAAAAAAAACTAGAACTTAAAGATATTGAAGGCCGTCTTTCGGATTCATTAATTTCAGGTTTTAAAAATATAGAGATCAATTAGCGGAGCAAAGAATGATAGATGATAATAAACAAAACAAAAATGCGATTTTAGCAGTAGTTCTTTCTGGAATTATACTATTTGGCTGGAGTTATTTTTTTGCACCTACACAACCTTATGATGTCACTCCGACTAAAGAGTTGAATACTGCTGAGACTAAGAATGGAAGTAATTCTTCTGTTAATAATGTTTCTGCTGATTCAAATCCAGAGTTAAGTACTGATCGTAATCTTACAACAGTTGATTTTAAAAATGATAATGTTGTTATCTCTATTGATAACTATTTAAATGTCACAGAGTATTTAGCTTCAAATTCTAAGCTTTCAATTAATGACGCACTTGTTGCTCCTAAGACAAGAATCATTGTTGATAATACTGAAATATTTTTTAACTTTAGTAACAAAACAAATAATTCTGTTGATGTTGTTTCTACAGATGGAAAACTTTCGGGAACAATATCTCTGACAGACAAGAATTCTCTAAATGTTGCTTTAAACTCTTCTGCACCAATTAATCTAGGCTTTATGGTTTCTTCAACGGAGAGAAATGTAGATAATCAAACCTTTAATCAATTCGTATACCTTGCTGATTCACTTGAACCAATTCATGTTGGTGAAACCTCTGACTCTGTTGATTCAAAAGTCACTTGGTTCGGTCTTGATTTTAATTATCACTTATTCGCTTTCTTTTTTCCTGTTTCAGACCTATATCGGGTCGGGATTACTGCAACTGAATCCGCAAGTAGAGACTCTGATGGCGATGCTATTCTAAACGGAACACTTTTTCTTAATAGAGTTACGGCGGCATCAGTTTTTAATTACGATATTCTTTTCATGAAGAAAAACTATGACTCTTTAGCAGCATATGATGACAAGCTTAAATTAGCTGTTGATTTTGGTATTTGGTCAATCATTGCACTTCCGATACTTCGTGGATTACAGATTTTTTACGACTTCTTTCAAAACTATGGTTTAGCGATTATTTTCTTAACAATACTCATTAGATTTTTAACTTTTCCTCTTCAGTATAAATCATTTCAAAGTATGAAGAAAATGCAAGTTGTTCAACCTGAAATTGCAAAAATTAAAGAAAAATACAAAGATGATCCTAAAAAGATGCAAACTGAAACCATGGCCTTATTTAAAAAAGCTGGAGCTAATCCAATTGGTGGCTGTCTTCCCATGATTCTTCAGATGCCAATATTCTTTGCTTTTTATAAGGTTCTCTATACTTCTGTTGAACTTGTAGATGCTCCATTCTATTTTTGGATTTTGGATCTTTCAGCTAAAGATCCATATTATGTACTACCTGTTTTAATGGGTCTTGCAATGTTTTTAAATATGAAACTGACACCTTCTACGAGTATGGATCCTGCACAACAAAAAGTTATGATGTTAATGCCTATTATGTTTACTTTTTTCATGGTGAATTTACCTTCTGGTTTAACTTTATATATTTTAGTATCCACAATAGTTGGAATGCTACAGCAGCTATTTGTTTATAAACGAACAACGTAGAGTCTTTATGGAATTATTATCTAATACATCAGACACTATAATTGCTTGTAGCAGTGGTAATAATTCCAATAGTGCAATTTCGATTATCCGTTTTAGTGGGTTGAATTTCTGCCCTGAACTTAATACTTTTTTTTCAATTGATACGACGACGCTTAAGCCACGCTATGCTCATTATTGTAATCTTTCATTTAACAACAAGATATATGATGATGTAATAATGACTTTTTTTCCAGGTCCTAACTCTTATAATGGTCAAGACATCTTGGAAGTTTCAGTTCACGGAAATCGGCTTAGTGTGGATAGAATTATTAGACTCTTTGTTGATAATTCTTCAATCCGATTAGCAGAGCCCGGAGAATTTAGTTTTAGAGCGCTTAAAAATAAGAAACTAACTCTTAATCAAGTAGAAGGTTTAGATTTACTTTTAAATGCCAGCAGTATCTTTTCTCTTGATCAGGGCTTTTCTCTCTTGTCAGGAAAATTAAAAAGCAGCTTTTTAAAATTGAACGAGTCATATCTTCGCCATAGATCTTCTTTAGAGCTTGGCTTTGATTTTCTTGATGATATTGGTGAAGAGCAATTTAGTGAACATTTTTCAAGTTCTTTTAATGATTTAAAATCTATTATTACTCAACTGTATAAACAGGTGAGTGGCATTAGTACAAATCTTATAAAGCCTGAGGTGGCACTTTTTGGATTACCAAATGCTGGGAAGAGTACTCTGTTCAATAAGATTCTTGTTGATGACAGGGCGATTGTTTCTTCTACACCTGGAACCACTCGTGATTATATTTCTGAAGATTTTCTTATCGATAATAATACATTTACTCTACTTGATACTGCTGGTCTCAGAGAAACTTCGGACAGTATCGAAAAGTCGGGAATCGATAGGGCCATAACATTAACTAAAAACTCATTTTATAAAATATTAATAATTAATCCCTTTGATTTTACAGCGAAAGATATTGATTTCTTTAAATCTTTTCAATTTGATTTAATTGTTTTTACCCATTCGGACTTTGAGGGCTACGATGCTTCAGTTAGTAAGGTTAAATCTCTTTTTGCCCCGATAGGACCAAAAAAAGTTGGTTCTATAGAACCAGGTATTTCTGCCCCGATAGGACCACTTCAAAATGGTCCTATAGAACCAATTTATTGTAATCTTACTGATCACAATAGCACGTTAGAGGGTGTAAATAATATTTGTTCACAGGTGTCTGCTAAGTACCTGAAATTACTTTCTTTCGATCCCATTTTGATTGAGAGGCATCGGGATACTATCCATAGGTTGCATAGCCTTTTCGAAATTTATTCCTCTGAAGTCGAGCTTAATTCTGACTTGGCAATTATATCCTCTGAATTAAATATAGTGGGTCATTGTATTTCTGAACTTATTGGTATAATTTCGCCGGACGACGTTTTGCATAATATTTTTGATAACTTTTGCATTGGCAAATAGTTCTACGTGGAACAAAAAAATATGACTAATTTTGATATCATTATTGTAGGTGGTGGGCATGCTGGAGTTGAGGCAGCCTATATTGCATCACAATTCAAAAATTTAAACATTGCCTTAATTTCAATGCCGGGAGTAGGTTTAGCTTCTGCCCCTTGTAACCCAGCTGTTGGCGGTGTCGGTAAAGGCCAAGTTGTTAGGGAAATCGATGCACTGGGTGGTTTAATTGGTAAGCTTGCTGATAGAAATGGTATACAGTTTCGAACTCTAAATGATTCGAAGGGTTTTGCTGTTCAGTCTACAAGAATCCAAATAGACAAAGACCTTTATACGATTGATGCTGAAGAGCTACTTAATAAGATAGAAAATTTAACTATAATCAAAGAAAAAATCAAGAAAATATCAACTTCCGGTGGCACTTACAGTGTTTCATCTAAAAGTTCTACGTGGAACAGTAAAAAGCTAGTGCTTACTATTGGAACATTTTTAAATGGAAAAATGCATACTGGCAGCAAGGTTTCATTGGGTGGTAGGGTTGATTGTGAAAGTTCTGACTCAATTAATGATATGTTCGAAGGAATTAAAACACTTAATACGCGTTTCAAGACAGGAACACCCGCAAGATTGGACAGTAAAACTATAGATTATGATTTACTGGAAGAGCAACCAAGTGATGATACTGTTGATACGTTTCATGTTCTACATGGAACAAAAGAAAGATTTGTGAAGCAAGTATCTTGCTACCTTGCGTATACCAACTTGGATACAATGCAAATAATAAGAGATAATAGAGAGAAGTCACCTCTGTTCAATGGTCAGATTGAAGGAGTTGGAGCAAGGTATTGCCCGAGTATAGAGGATAAGGCATATAGATATCCTGATAAAAATAAGCATCATGTCTTTATAGAGCCTGAGGGTCTAAGTACAAATACAGTATATCCAAGCGGTATATCGACATCACTGCCAGAAAAAAATCAGGAAGAATTAGTTCAAACTATAGTGGGACTAAGTAATTCAAAAATTGTTCAGCATGGATATGCTGTTGAATACGATGTCTTGGATACAACACAACTGGATCTAACCTTACAGATGAGAGATATGCCTGGTCTTTATTTTGCTGGGCAGGTGAATGGTACTTCCGGTTATGAGGAAGCTGCAGGACAGGGATATATTGCGGGTGTAAACGCTGCTTTATCAGTCCTAAGTCGTAAGCCCATGATTCTTTCTAGGAACGAATCATATATAGGGGTAATGGTAGAGGACCTGGTGTCAAATGTAAGAGATGAGCCTTATAGGTTATTTACGGCAAGGTCTGAAAATAGACTTTTCATAAGAGAAGATAATGCCATAAATAGGATGTGCCCCCATAGAACCAATTTGGAGCTAGAGGAAGATATAGATAGGTATAGCGAGATTTATATGCAGGAATATCAGGCATTATTAGAGGTTATAAACTCCGTGTATATAGATTCAAGAGATGAATTTATTAAAAAAGAAAGTATATCTGTTCCACGTAGAATAAAAATTGCCGAGCTCATTAAGCAATCAAACTTGAACCCAATAACAACTTTGGTAGACTTCCTTGAATTCTATGGACTGAATTACGATAGAAGAGTCGTAAGATCTATCGCTATAGCCACAAAGTATGAGGGTTATATAAATAAAAGCGATAGCAGTTTTGAAAGAATGAAAAAACTAGAAGAGAAGGTCATATCATGGTCGGAGATTGTAAGTTCTGAAAACATATCATTCGAGTGTAAACAAAGAATTGAAAAAATTAGGCCAGAAAATTTTGGACAGCTTAAGCGAATAGATGGAATAAGGCAGGCGACTTTAACAGCTGTTGTAGGAAGTTATTTGTAATGAATAAATTTATTGAAGAATACTATGAGCTATTAACGAAAGAATATAGCGGAATAAACTTAACTCGAATTACAGATTATGAAGAATTCAAATTAAAGCAAATTTCAGATTCAATTGAACCATATGAACAAAGTCAGGTATTCCAGGATTCCCTGGCAAAAACAGGTGTTATGGTTGATATAGGATTTGGTGGCGGTTTTCCTATTCTTCCTCTGGCAAGGCACGCTGGTCAGTATCGTTATTTCGGTGTGGAGACGAGGGCAAAGAAAGTTAAAGTTGTCGCGGAGATTGCTGAAAAGTTAGGTCTAAAAAATACTAGTTTTTTTCACTCGCGCATTGAGCAAATAATGATCGATATACCCGTTGTTTGTACCTTTAAGGCCGTTGGAAAAGTTAATGATTTTCTAAATAAAATATACACTACAGAAATAATACAGGTCTTCTTTTATAAGGGGCCAAACTTTTATGAGATAGAGTACGATCAAATAAAAGAGGCAAAAAAGCACTGGAAAATAATAGAAGAAAAAGAAATAAACCTACCAGGCGTTGAGAAGAGAATATTAATTGGTTTTGAGAATAAACAAGCGCGTAAAGGGTTGAATAACCTTGTCAAACTAAGCGAATTAATTTAAAACTGAAAGTAATTTTCACAGAATACGAGAGGCATAAATGGCTAAAATTATAGCAATTGCAAATCAAAAAGGTGGCGTTGGTAAAACAACAACGGCCGTTAATCTTGCAGCATCATTAGCAGCTGCAGAAAAGAGAACATTAGTAGTTGATCTTGATCCTCAGGGAAATGCAAGTATTGGCGTAGGGCTAGATAAATCTACCTTTATAACTGCAAATGTATACCATGCAGTTATTGGTGAAGAGAATACTGAAAACTGTATTTATAATACAGAATTACCTCATTTAGATATCTGCCCATCTGATAATAATTTAATTGGAGCAGAAGTAGAGTTGATGAATGCTTTTGCTAGAGAGGCAAAATTAAAAAATGCATTAGAAAGTATAAGAACCAAATATGATTATATAATAATTGATTGCCCACCATCTTTAAGCTTATTAACCGTGAACGGATTAAATGCTGCAGATTCATATATAGTACCATTGCAGACAGAGTATTACGCAATGGAAGGACTAGCGCAGTTATTAAATACAGTTAAGCTTATCAAGCAAAATCTAAATCCAGAACTTGATATAGAGGGCATACTTCTTACTATGTACGACGGAAGAAATAATCTATCAAAGCTAGTTGCTGAAGAGATACAGTCAACATTTCCTGTGGAAACTTTTAAAACAATAATTCCTAGAAATGTAAAATTGTCTGAGTGTCCTAGCCACGGGAAGCCAATAATAATTTATGATATTACTTCAAAAGGATCTGAAGCATATTTGAACTTAGCTAGAGAGATTATTCTCAAGGAAAAAGTAAAGAACGAGATGTTAGAAGAGAAGGCGTCTTTGGTTGAGAGAGTTATTAACCGCGAAGAAATTCCAAGCTTTGATGAATATCAGCTTTAAGAGAGGGTTAGATGAGTAAAAATAAATTAGCACTAGGTAAGGGTATGAGTGCATTATTGTCAGGTAATAATGCTATATCTAATATGCATAAAAATGACGAATCTGGTCCTATAGAACCAAATCAAGGTTCATTATTGGTACCAGTAGATAAAATATACGCTAATAAGGATCAACCCAGAAAGATCTTTAAAGATAAAGAGCTACTCGAATTAACAAACTCAATAAAAGAGAATGGAATCATTCAGCCAATAACAGTCTCTGAAGAGTCTGGTCGTTACATGATCATTGCTGGTGAGAGACGATTTAGGGCCTCTAAACTTGCAGGACTTGAAAGAGTGCCAGTAGTAATCAAAAAGGTTACAAAGAAAGAATCAATGGTTATGGCGATCATTGAGAATGTACAAAGAAGTGATCTTAATTGTGTTGAAGAAGCATTAGCATATTATCAACTAATGAATGAATATGAACTCACACAAGAAGAAGTAGCAAAAAAAATAGGCAAAGAAAGATCAACAGTTGCAAACTTTTTAAGAATATTAAAACTACCAAGAGAAGTAATTCAGCATCTTCAGAAAGAAGAGCTTAGCTTTGGCCATGCAAAAGTATTAGCAGGTGTTAAGAATGATGAGTTCTCAAAAAGGTTAGCAAGATTAGCAATTGATGGAAATTTATCTGTTAGAGAGCTTGAGCAACAAATTAAAACAAAAAAAACAGTCAAAAGGCCTAGATCAAATAACTTTTTTGATGAAAAGATTGATGCGCTGAAAGGTAAGTTAGAGGCCAAGACAGGATACCACTTTGATTTAAAGACAAAAAATAATGGATCTGGTACAATAAGTATTAAGTTTAGCAATGAAGCTGAGTTTAATGATGTATTTGAGTACTTAATCAATCGTTAAACTCTATTGAAGATCATGGGAGATCTTTATCATGAGTTCAAGTAATAAAATCTGTGCAATTATTGAAGAAGGCTGTCGCTTTGAAGGAAATCTTTCCTTTAATGGTGTTGTGCGAGTATCCGGAGTTGTTACAGGTAGTATTTTCTCAAATGACACTTTAGTAATTTCAGAAGCTGCAATAATTAATGCCGATATAAATGCAAACGTTATTCTAATATCTGGCACTGTCAAAGGTAATATTAAGGCCACTTCTCGAGTGGAAATAAGAAAGCCTGCACGCTTTGAGGGTACCATTACCTCTCCTAGCTTAGTTGTAGAAGAGGGGGTTATATTTCACGGCGTAACAAAAATGAAAGAGAAAAAATAATTCATAATAATACGGTGCAAATCTAACAAAATCTTCCTTGACTATACTCTCTCAACAGAATATCACATATGGTTAAAATAACTTAAATTAAGGATTGTTTTCGATGGAAATGTTTGTAGATATCTTTCAGCAGCTCGGAACTGATAAGAGTATAGTTCATCAGTTTATAATTATTATTGTTATGTTCTACTTAACAAAGTTTTTGTTTATAAATCACTTACATGAAATTATATCAAAAAGAGAAGATAATACTGTTGGCCTTGAAGGTAATGCAGAAAAGCAATTTGAAGAAATTGATAAGATTCAAAATGAATATAAAGATAAGATTCAAAACGCAAATAAAGAAATTAAATCTATGCTAGATAATGACAAGATGGTCATAGTTAAAACTCATGAAGCAAAATACAGAGAGCAAGAAACTGAGATAAATAAGTATATTGAAACTTCACGTAAGAAAATAGAAGAAGAGATAAACGAAAAGAAGTCTGAAGTACTGGGTCAAGCGGAAGAGCTATCATCAACTCTTGTTGGAAAAATCACTAAGGGATTATAATGAAATATTTAGTTTTATTAATGTTGAATTCTGAAATAGTTCTTGCCGCTGGAAGTGGCCATGGTTCACCAATGGACCTTTTACCGTCGGCAGTAAATGTTCTTATTCTTTCCTCGTTAATTATATTTGGATTAAGAGGAAAACTAAGTACATTTTTTACTGCGAAATCCACAAGCATTACTGAGATGCTAGAGAGTGCATCAGCAAAAGCTAAAGAAGCTGAAATGATGATGGAAATGAATAAGAAGAAGATGGACGGAGCTGCCGCAGAAATAGCACAAAAAAAATCAGATGCAACAGAAACGATTGCTAGCTTCGAGAAAGAATACAAGGCTGAAGTTGAGCTCAGAGTTAGTAAGATGAAAGAAGATGCTGGGCAAAAAATTGAAGCTGAAAAAGTTGAAATGTTAAGCGAGTTAAATGCAACTCTTTTAGATGAAGTAATAGCTAAGGCAAAGTCACAAATTAAATCTGATTCAAAACTAGGTGACAATGCTGCTAAAAATCTAATTCAAGGACTACAATAATGAAAGATAGTAATATTGCTAAAGTATATGCCAATACATTTATAGAGCTTGCTATTAGCGAAAATATTGATGTTGCCAAGGAGTTAACTGACCTTACAGCAGTCATTAATATGTCAAGCGAGTTAGAGAATGTTTTATTCTTAGAAGTATTTACAGATGAAGAAAAGATTAGTGTCTTTTCAGATGTTTCGAAGAAGATTGGTTTGTCACAAACAATAGAATCTGCAGTTAAATATTTAATTAATGAAAAAAGAATCGGACTTCTACCTTTAATATATAAAGAAGTAATAGTCCAAGATGATGCAAAGAAAGGTTTTTTGAGAGGTATCGTTGAAGGCTCAACTGATGACCTTTCAGGCGAATACAGAGATAAATTGATTGCAGCAATAAAGAAAGAAGTTGGTGATGTGAACCCAATTTTAAGCTATGAGAAAAATGAAAATATAACTGCAGGGTATAAAGTTACAGTTGGAGACCTTCAACTGGATGCAACTGTGGATAACCAACTTAAAAGTTTTAAAGAGTCCATTTTAGGAAAATAAATAAACAAAACTATAAACAAACTGAAGGATTTGCCAATGAGCACAACAATGAGACCTGAAGAGATAACTGGGATTATTAAAGAAAGAATCGCAAATTTTGAATCAAAATTAAATGTTGATGAAGTGGGAACTGTATTAACTATTGGTGACGGTGTTGCCAGAGTTTTTGGTTTAAAGAATGTATTAGCTGGTGAGCTAGTAGAATTTGAAAGTGGCGTTAAAGGAATGGTTCTAAACTTAGAGTCTAATAACGTTGGTATTGCCGTACTTGGTGATGACTCTCAGATTAAAGAAGGATCAAGTGTTAAGAGAACTGAATCTATCGTTCAGGTTCCAGTTGGTGACGCTCTATTAGGTAGAGTTGTTAACGCAATTGGTGAACCAATTGATGGTCAAGGTGAAATTAAATCTTCAGAATTTAGAAATATTGAAATAAAAGCTCCTGGTATTATCGCAAGAAAACCAGTTCACGAGCCTGTTCAAACTGGAATCAAGGCAATTGATTCAATGGTACCAATTGGACGTGGTCAAAGAGAGCTTATTATTGGAGATAGAAAAACTGGGAAGACTGCAGTTGCACTAGACACAATTATCAATCAAAAAGGTAAAGATGTTGTTTGTGTATACGTAGCAATTGGACAGAAGCAATCTACAGTAAGACAAGTATATCAAAAACTAAAAGAAGCAGGAGCTCTTGAGTATACAATTATTGTATCCGCAACAGCATCTCACTCAGCCCCTCTTCAATACATTGCACCTTATACAGGTTGTACAATGGGTGAGTACTATAGAGATTCTGGAAAACATGCAGTTATCGTTTATGACGATTTAACTAAGCAAGCTCAAGCATATAGACAATTATCACTTCTTCTTCGTCGTCCACCAGGACGTGAAGCATTCCCAGGGGATGTATTTTATGTTCACTCAAGACTACTAGAGAGAGCAGCAAAGATGAGTGATGAGCTTGGTTCAGGTTCACTTACAGCACTTCCAATCATTGAAACTCAAGAAGGTGATGTTGCTGCATATATTGCAACTAATGTTATCTCAATTACAGATGGACAAATCTTTTTAGAGGCTGACTTATTTAATGCCGGTGTTAGGCCAGCAGTTAACGTTGGTGTTTCGGTATCAAGGGTTGGTGGTTCAGCACAAATTAAAGCAATGAAAAAAGTATCGGGTACACTTAGGCTAGATCTTGCTCAATATAGAGAACTTGCAGCATTCTCTCAGTTTGCATCTGATTTAGATGAAGCAACTCAAAAACAATTAGCAAGAGGTGAGAGATTGGTTGAGCTACTCAAGCAAGGTCAATATTCTCCATACGATGTTGAAGATCAGGCTATTTCAATTTTTGCTGGAACGAAAGGTTACTTTGATCCAGTTCCAAGAAGTGGGATTGTTGAGTGTGAGAAAAGTTTACTTGCACATATTAAAACTAAGCACTCTGACCTTCGAGATGCGATTAGAAATGATAAGCAAATTTCTACTGAAAATGAAGTTAAACTTGTTGAAGCAATAACTTCATTTATTTCTACAAACTACTAATCTTAAAAAGAGACTGTTATGGCAAACGTTAAAGATTTAAAAGTGAGAATTGGGAGTACAAAAAGTACTCTCAAGATCACTAGTGCCATGAAGCTTGTTTCTGCTGCTAAGCTTGCAAAAGCGCAAGGTAGAGTTCAGGGATTCAAGCCATACTCATCAGAATTGGAAAATACTGTAAGAGTTGCGGCGGCATTAGCTGAAAATTATACTCATAAATATTTAAAGCAAGGATCATCAGATAAGGTTGCAGTTTTAGTTATTTCTTCAGACAAGGGATTGTGTGGAAGTTATAACTCATCAGTTGCTAAGCAAGTTAAGAACTTTGCAGCCATTCAAGGTGCGAGCGATTGCACACTATTTTTTATCGGAAAAAAGGTAAAAGAACTGTTGGCAAGAGAAGGAATGACTGGAGAGAAAACTTTCTCTTATGCTAAAAATGATCCAGAGTTTTCAGAAGCGCAAGCAATTGTGACGGAACTTGCAGCCGGTTTTACTAGCGGTAAGTACGGAAAAGTTTTTATTGCATATAATTCATTTGTATCTGCAATTGAATTTGATACGAAGGTAAACCAAGTTTTACCTATGACAGTATCGGCAGAAGAACAAGAGGCACTAGCAAAAGAATTTCCAGTAGACTTTAAGTATGAGCCTTCTGTAAATGAAATCCTAGATTCTTTAGTACCAGAAGTTTTAAATACAACAGTTTTTACTGCAATGTTGGACGCAATCGCAGCTGAGCATGCTACTCGTATGACGGCAATGGATAATGCGACAACGAACAGTAAAGATATGATTAAGAAATTAACATTAACAATGAACAAATTAAGACAAGCAGCAATTACAACTGAGTTAACTGAGATTGTATCTGGTGCAGAGTCATTAAATTCATAGGAGCAGATCAAATGTCTGAACAAAATGTAGGAATTATTAGACAAGTTATGGGTCCAGTAATTGACGTTGAATTTACCAACGGAAAATTACCAGCACTTTATAATGCACTTAAAATGACAAATACCTCGATTGAAGGTGGTGAGTGGAATCTTGTTGTTGAAGTTTCTCAACATCTTGGAAACAACCTTGTTAGAACTATTGCTATGGATGCAACTGAAGGTTTAGCAAGAGGTCAAGAGGTTAGAGATACTGGTGCACCAATTCAAGCACCTGTAGGAAGAGAAGTTCTTGGTAGAATTATCAATGTAACAGGTGACCCAATCGATGAGAAAGGACCTGTTGGAAATAAAAAAACTTATTCAATCCACAAAGAAGCTCCTAAGTTTTCAGATTTATCGACTTCACTTGAACCATTCTATACTGGTATTAAGGTTATTGACCTTCTTGCTCCATATGTTAAAGGTGGAAAAATTGGACTCTTTGGTGGTGCCGGAGTTGGTAAGACCGTTTTAATTATGGAACTTATTAACAATATTGCTCAACAACATGGTGGTTTATCAGTTTTCGCAGGTGTAGGTGAACGTACACGTGAGGGAAGAGATTTATACGATGAGATGGTTGAGTCTAACGTTATTGAAAAAACAGCACTGGTTTATGGTCAGATGAATGAGCCACCAGGCGCAAGAGCAAGAGTTGCACTTACTGGTCTATCAGTTGCGGAATACTTTAGAGATGAAGAAAAGCAAGATGTTTTATTTTTCGTAGATAATATTTTTAGATTTACTCAAGCTGGTTCAGAGGTTTCTGCACTACTTGGACGTATTCCTTCCGCTGTTGGTTACCAACCAACACTTGGTACGGAGATGGGTGGACTACAAGAAAGAATTACATCAACAAAAGATGGATCAATTACATCTATTCAGGCTGTTTATGTTCCTGCAGATGATTATTCAGATCCAGCTCCAGCAACTACATTTGCCCACTTAGATGCAACAACAGAATTATCGAGAACAATTGCATCTCTAGGAATTTATCCAGCGGTTGATCCTCTAACTTCCTCTTCGACGATTTTAAGTCCAGATATTGTTGGAGACGATCACTATAATACTGCAAGAGCAGTTCAGGAAGTTCTACAAAAATACAAAGAGCTTCAAGATATTATTGCGATCTTAGGTATGGATGAATTATCTGAAGAAGATAAAATTACTGTATTTAGAGCAAGAAAGATTCAAAAATTCTTATCACAACCATTTTTTGTAGCTTCTCAATTTACGGGTCTTGAAGGTCAATTTGTAAAAATTGAAGATACGATTGAAGGATTCAAATCAATCTTAAACGGTGAGTGTGATGATTTACCAGAGCAAGCATTCTACTTAGTTGGTGGACTTGATATGGTTAAAGAAAAAGCAGCTAAGCTTTAATGCTTAATTAAAGAAAGGCTAACTTATGAGTAATTTCAAATTAAATATTTATACACCACAGGGAGTTGTCGTTTCTGCAACTCCATGTGAGGAACTAACAATACCTACTGAAACAGGAATTATTAATGTTCTTAAAGGACATACTCACTTAATTTCCGAATTAGGAAACGGTGTGCTTAAAGTAAAAATTGGAAGTGGACAAACAAGACACTTCACGATTGCTGGTGGACTGTGTAAAGTTCTTGGTGATAATGTGACTATTCTCGCCAAAACATCAGAGTCATCTGAGTCGATTGATCAGGAAAGAGCAAAATCTGCACTGAGTAAGGCAGAGTCAAGACTTGCTACGGGTGTAGCAAGCGTTGAGCAGATTAAGTTCCAACGAAAAGTTGAAAGAGCAAAGAACAGATTAAAAATAGCAAATCTTAAATAGTTAATTATTATCAAATAATTAAGGGCACGACTTGATCGGGCCTTTTTTTGGTCCTTTGGTGCAAAATAGTTGAAATGAAAGTGAATACTCACTTGGATACTCACTAAATGCACCGTGGTACTCACAAAATACATCAAATAAAGTGCAAACCCTTGGTTTATATTAGATTTATATTAAAATATAAGTGTGAAAAAGAATTTCTATACTCATATTACTCTAAGTATTCTGGTACTAATGGCATTGGTTTTATGCGTGGAAAAATCTTTAAAAAGCGAAGAGTATAGTGTTGGGTTTAAGCCATTAGAATTAAAGCAAACCCCAAGTAAAACATCATTGAATAAAAAGCCAACCGTTGCGGTATATGCTCCGATAGCGAAAGTTGAGTTACTAGAAGAAACATTAGATTTCACTCCAAATAAAAGTAAATTAATTGAAGAAAAGAAAGTCTTAACAGGGACTCAAGTTGTAGAAAAAATTAAGTATATAGAAGTAAATAAAAAAGTAATTCAAACAAAAGTAAACTTGAAAAAGATAAGTTTTAAAGAAAAGACTAAAAAAGATAAAACTATAAACGGTAAAGTTAAAGAAGAGATAAGTTTAGAATTAACATATAATGATATTGAAATTGAAAATGACTATTCAAATATTATAATTAAAAAAGTGGCATGGGAAGATCATGCTATAAATGCAATGGATTATAATAAAGATGTATATATTGCAAGCACAGAGAAAAAAATTAATACAGCAAGAATTTCAAACCCTGAAAAGTCTAGCAAGAGAGCACAAAATAAAGAAAAAGAAGTCGATGAACTTGTCTTTTTTAACTATTCAGATAGTAATGAAAGTAATGAGAAGGTCACACTTACTGAACAAAAAATTGAAAGCGTAAAACTAGCCGATGAAGTTAAGCCAATAACCAAGGGCATAACGTCTGAAGAAGTGCCAAGTTTAGCCAGTGTAAAAGAAAGCACGGTTCAATTTGCTGGAGTTAGTTTCAAACCTTCGACTGAAGATATAAAAATGGATATTCAAAAAAATATCCGAGAAACAGGCCTTGATAAAGTAAAAACAAAAATGGCTGCAAATAAAAAAGAAAGAAATCAAAGAGATCCGATTGTTGATCCATTTATAGATCCCAAAAAAGATGATGACAATGTCATTGTTAAGCAAGCTGACTATACATGTTTAGAAGAAAAAATGAGTGAAGAGAAGTACGAATCTGAATATAGTATTAAGCTGACATCAGTAGGAAGAGAAGTAAAAGACCTCAATAACTTCGAAATTAGATTTCAAGATAATGTAGATGATATAAGAGAAGACTTTGGAGCAGGCATTATTGAAATAAAAGATGAGTTAGCTGGTTCAATGAATACAAGAAGAGGACTCTTTTTAAATGCAGGACATTACCCAACTTCGAGTGACCTTATATTTGAAAACTTAAAAATAACAGCAAACTATCCACTCTTTACAAGAGGCTATATAGAAGAGGTAATGACTACTCAAAACCTTAGAGGAATGGGCGGGCAACTATTAGTAGAACTAGATGAAAGTACTGAAGACGTAGACCTTGATATTGCAAATCAATATGAGGCAAAATTATTTTTAGATAAAAACTTCAGGGTTATTAATAGAAACGATTCAGACTTCTCATACATATTATTTATTGGTGTTAAACCTGGAAATGTTTTAGTGAGTTATATGGATATTAATAGTGATATCGTTTCAAGGATTATACATATCGCAAGTGAAGAGATGTACTACGATGCTAACTTCTATGCTGAAATAGGTGCAGAAAGTATAAGTTTATACTCAGAAGGCCTGCTTAGCCAATGTAAGTCGATACTAAATGTCCCCGCGACAAAACTTACAACTTGGAACTCATCAAACGTTAAAATTTCTAAAGAGAAGTTAAATTCCTTTAGAGTCAAAAAAGCAAAATATGCACTTGGATCTCGTAAATATTTAAAGCTAGATCACTTGGGTGAAAGTGTTTATGTTGGCCGTTGGAAAAATAAAAATCTAGTTATACCTTCAGAGGATTATATATCTCACGTGCTTGGTATGTTTAATACTAGCGGTGGTGAATGTCTTGTTCAGTTGAACTTAGATCGCACAGTAACAGAATTTAATGTAAATGGAATGTCTGAAGAAAACTCTATGAGAGTAGATGTTAGAGTTCTAGATTCAGACGGAAAGTTCTATTCTGAAATGAGTGAAAAAACAAAGAAGATATTTATTACCGGTGAAGAGCAAGGTATCATAAATATTGAACTCAAATATGACGACGGTAGTAAAAGCTATCTTCAGACATACTGCTCAGCCAATACATACCTCGTAGAGCAAATATAATTCTTATCTACATTTATAATTTCTTGAAAATCTCGAATATTTCTTAGGAAAAACTTTGGTTAGTTCTTTGTTTGATAATTTGTAATATCGCTTTGATGTTAGCTTAATGTCACTTACAAATAATGTTCCCTTAGGGAACACTTTATTCTTATAGTTAAAGTGAGAATTTATATCTTTAATATACAACTTTGAACTTTTCATCGCTTTGAAGAAAGTATTAGGTCGTACAGGACACTTTGAAACATAAACACCTATATCATTAGGATTTTGGAATAAAAGATTAGTTTTTAGGCCCTTAAGTGGATAGATAACATCTTTGTATGCAAGTGTATGTACAAGCGCAAGGAACGAAGAGTAGAAGTTTTGAGAGGCAAAGCCGATGTGTGCATGCTTATAGTTTTGTAAAACATAGGCCAGTGAAAAGTCTTTCTTTTTTCTAAACTTCTTTCTCGCTCTAACAAGATGCTTCGTACCTGAGTTATAAGCTGGAACCGCAAGGTCCCACCTTTTGAGAATCATTTTATTTTGCTTGAGTAGATGTAGAGCTCCAAGAGTTGAGATAATTGGATTTTGCCTGTAGTCGACACTTTTATCCATTCTAGGTAGAAACAAATTCCCTATATAGGGCATGAATTGCCAAACACCAGAAGCGGCGACTTTCGAGATTGCCTTTGGATTGAAACTTGATTCAAGAAAAGAGATCGCAAGTAACTCTCGAGGAAGTTTAAAGTTATCAACCTGTGCATTTAAAAAAGGTTGATAAGGTAGTGATCTAATAACTCCCTGGTAAACCATATCTCTTTGACCAGTTTGGGTTCTAATATTACGTGCCAAACCTAAAAAAAATTTCTTTCTTTTCTTCTTGTTCGCAGGAACTTTAATACCAGCAGCACGAATTTGCTTAATAGTGACCATATCTTGGTCGCTAAGTTTTTTGAAACTTTTAGTTGAAAGGGTGTGTAATGATTTCTTTAAACCTCTTGTATACTCAAGGGATAACTGTGTTTGAAGCTTTGACTTAGCAAACCTATGAATCTTCGACTGATGAAGTTGGTCAAAATCAATAACATGATAAACTAAGCTTAAATTTCCCTTGTCATGAATAACAACTTGTTTTGAATTATACTGTGTATAAATACTAAACCAAAATCGAACCGAAGGATCAAAGTACTTTGGGATTATAAAATCATCAGAGATTTTGTTTTCATAGTCAGAGAGAATATTATTTACAAGCTTTGTGTTTAAAGCAGAGGTCGCGTTCTTTAGCTTACCCTTTATTGTTTCCGAATGAATGATTTCTTCAAGTTCAAAGTACGTTGAATCAAAAGTATCTGGAGTGGGAAAGGCTATCACCGAATTTACAATAAAAAGAGAAAGAATAAAGACTATCATAAGAACTCTGGCTGACTTAAGACTTCCATTGCTCTTTTATATCCAGCTTTAACTGCATGAGAGGCTACTTTCGGGTTAAGCGAAAAGGAATTAGCAAAAAATAATTTATAGTCATGATGTGAAGGGTAAATATCAATTAATTTAACTTTTGGATTTAAGTGAAGCTTTCTCTCAAGGATCGCTAAGATATCTCTTCGATGAGCCGAGGTGAAGTTTTCTTGCTTCATATACTCTGAAACAGTATCAAGAATATCTAATCCTGTTGCTCGTAAAGCTCTTGAGGCAACGATCTTTTTTTGAATAAGAAGGTAAATAGATTGGATCGCAATTGAAGGCAGACCGTAGTTTACTAATGAGCCAACTTCATCATGATAATGGTAGGGAGTATGGGTCCAGGACGAAATGATGATATCGCAGCCATTATCCTCAGCAACATGTGTTGAAAGCGTTTCTCGAATTTCACCGTCAATATAATAATTAATTTCCTTGGATGTTGGGTTCTTGATAGGAAAAGGAGCGTAAAATGGTGGTACAGACATACTGGCAGCTGTGGCATTTGAAACCTTAACACCTGTTTGATAAACAGCAGTAGAGTCATGTCCAGGATTTGGATAATTATATTTACCCCATATTGTTTTTTGAGAGTGATCTAGTTGAGTCCCTACAATAAAAACATCAGCCACAAAATCTTCAAAATTATCAACATCCAGTAGGCCGTCTAAAAGGTACTTGCGCACACCTTCTGTAGAAAATAAACCTGGAAAACGTAATAATGGCTCAGCAAACTTTCTAATAAAACCAGGAAACTCTTCAAGAGGGCTATATGCACCCTTAAACTTAGGCTTCATATTGATCTTATTTAAATGAAACATATGCATATATGTAAGCTTTTTCATCTCGCTCTTACTTAATCCGAAGGCACCATTGATAATTTCTTGCGGAGTATAACCACATGCAAGAAAGACAGAAATCATTGCACCTGCACTAGATCCAACATATGTTCCAATTTCAAGGGAACTTTTTACATGATTATCTATAGAGGAGTTTCTGTTACCTACAAGTGTAAAGCCTAGCTCTTCAAGGGCCAACGTTACTCCAATATGCCACGCCGCAGCTTTGACAACACCACCAGAAAGTACGAGCGCTATTTTTTTGTTTTTAAATTCAGATAAATCATAAGTACTCATATGAATATTATAGGTGAGTAGTTATCCAAAGAGAACTTTAAAACATAAATTTTGCACAATTAATGCGAATTCATTAGAATTAGAGAACGGTTTATTACAATCGAACGATAACAAAAGGTTCTTTTTATGGATGGTAAATGGCTAAGTGTTTTGGAATATGCAGCATTTAAGAAGAAGTCTATTTCAACAGTCAGAAGATATATTAAAGCAAATCGAGTTAAGCATAAAGATGAAAATGGTAAATATTTCATCTGGGTTAAGAACTACCTAGATTCTAAAAGTATAGAAGAGAGAAAGGGTATTGAAACTCTTTTTGAATTGGAAAGACTTAAAAAAGAAAATACAGAACTAAGGCAAGACTTAGCAGATGCAAAAATGTTGATAGAGTTATACGAGAATGGAAATGTGCTATCAAAGAAAACAAATATGGACTTACCAGAGCTACCTATAAACTTATGAAAAAAATACTAATACTTGTAACATGCGTTTTATTTGCGGCCTCATTAAGAGCAGAATCTTTTAGTATGAGGGATTGTTTGCTTCTTCCAGTTTCGGATACGGCAGGTAACTCTTTTGGCTTCAAGGTATATGAAAACTTAGAACGATATCTGAAGAGCAATAAGTGGTGTAACTTTAAACCAAGCTCTGATGTTCTTAGCATATTGAGCAAGTATCGAGATAAGTTACCTGAGTACCTAAAAGATGAGAAGGTTCTTCAGACAGTAGCAAACAGATCTAAGGTCGGAACAATGTTTCGAGTGGAAATAGTTTATGGGGTAGATAGCCTAACTGTAAGCTTAGATGTCATTGGTGAAAATGGATCTGACAAGTACCTCTCAGAGAAAACAGTTTTAAATAAAGTTGATGAAGACCTTGTTGTAACAACACTTCGTAATTGGTTAGAAACTTTTAGGGCGACAATCCCTTATCAAGGTAAAGTCGTAGGAGTGCTTGGTGATCAAATAACATTTACATTTTCAAAAGATAATAAAATCGACATTGCACAAGATTATAAAATATCAAGACTGTTAAAAAAGAAGCAACACCCACTGCTTAAAAAAGTTGTTGAGTGGGATACAGTAGCAGTTGGACGTGGGAAAGTATTTAACTTATCTCGAGGACAAGCACTGGGCGTAATGAAAGTATATATGAGTGATAAACAGGTCAGTGTCGGAGATTGGGTTAAGCTTGAAAAAGTACCGTTTAAAGAAAAACGAGGATCTGAAAGATTTAGTAAGTATGACGAAAATAGATACGGAAAACTTGGTGATTTATCGCTGTCTTTTTTACTTTCATCCCATACAGCAAGTACAAGTGCTTCAACGGGAAATAATAAGATGGATGGACTAATTTATGGTGTTTCAGCAGAAGCTGAAGCATGGATTACGAGAAATTATTTTGTAATGGGCGAATTTGCTAAAAGAATTGGCTCTTTGGATTCAAGCAGTGGTAGTCCTAGTTCAGATACAAGTGGACAAAATACTGGGACATTGAAAGTTGGAGGCGGATACAAATATCTTCCTATGGGGTTTTTCTATGGGCCACAAGTTAATGCGTATACAGGTTGGGCACAGTACTCATATATAATGGATGAATCGTCTGAAGATGGCTTTGGGTCAAATTCCTTTGGTGGTATTATTTTGGGTCTCGGAGGAAGTATTCCTCTCCAAAAAGGACTTCGCTTATATGGAAGTGGTGAGGTCATGCCTTTTCCTGAATTTGAAGATGAAAGTAATATATTTGGAAGTAGTAAGTCTATTTCATCAATGGTATTTGAAATTGGCGCTCAGTACAACTGGAGCTCTGGTTTGAAAATTATGGGTGCTTTTGAGTCAATTAGCAACTCTGGAAAATTTAAGGGTTCAAACTCAGATGTTACTTACCGAGACGCAACCATTAAGCTTGGTGGAGTTTTCACTTTTTAATAAAGAGATATTATGTCGATGTTTTTCGCAATAGTTGCAATAATCCACTTCTCAATGTTTGTATTTGGGATATATTTCTTCGTGATAATTGCAAAACGATCAGGATATAAAAGACAGAACTATATAAATTTTCTTGGATATTTTCTATTCTATTTAATAGTCAGTTTAGTCGTGACACACGGACTATCTTACATCACAAATAATGCTAAGATAGGGTCCATCGCATATGCTGCTTTTCCTTTTATGATATTGCTATTGTCTGTGATCAGTTATGCTGTAAACGAAATTTTTGCATTGAAAGGAAGATTTCTATCTATGATGTTTGCCATCATAATTTCCACACCTGTTACACTTCTTATAAACCTCGTCTTACATGACTACCTACTTGAATTGTCTCACGGATTATGACATGACATTAAAGATAAAGTCATTAGAGGAAAAGATCCTAAAGCATAAAAACCTCTACTATCAAGGTAAGCCTGAAATATCTGACTTTGAATATGATGCTATTGAAGATGAGCTTCGTACAATTGATCCAGAAAATGAAATTCTACAAATTGTTGGAGAAAAGATCTTCTCACAAGATAAAATAGAGCATGAAACTAAAATGCTTTCATTAAATAAAACATATAAGCTTGAAGAGTTATTAAAGTGGAGTGATGAAAAAGATGTTCTATCGACATTCAAAATCGATGGATCAAGCTGTTCAATAATATATGCTGAGGGTATCTTGCAGCTAGCAAAAACAAGGGGTGATGGGCGCTTTGGTGAAAATATTTCTAGTAAAGTGGCATTTATACCACATGTTCCAAAGGTCATAAAAAATAAAAAGAGTCTCGAGGTAAGGGGTGAAGTTTACTGTACTGAAGAGAATTTTGTTAAACTATCTGTGAAAATGGAATCCATGGGGTTTGATAAGCCGACATCACAACGAAATATAGTTGCTGGTCTATTAGGGCGAAAAGAAAACATTGAACTTTGTAAATATCTAAGCTTTCAAGCTTTTGAACTCATTAGTGAAAAAATTGAGTGTAAGCTTGAATCAGAAAAATTTTTATTACTTCAAAGTATTGGATTTGAGACACCTGAGTTTAATATTAATAAATCAAAAGAAGATCTATCTGAAAGACTTGAAGAGACAAAAATTTTTATGACTGAGGGAGATTATTTAATCGATGGGCTTGTTCTCTCGTATAACGATCTAAGTCTACATGACAAATTAGGTGAAACAGCACATCACCCTCGATATAAAATGGCCTTTAAGTTTCAGGGCGACACAAAGAAGACAAAAATTAATAGCATCTCATGGCAGGTATCAAGAAATGGGTACTTAACCCCTGTCGCGAATGTAGAGCCAGTCGAACTTAGCGGTGCAATGGTGTCGCGAGTAACTTTGCATAACTATGGAATTGTTAAACAGAATAATTTAAAAATTGGTGATGAGATCGAAATTGTAAGATCTGGGGAAGTCATACCAAAGTTTTTGAATGTCTCGATAGCAAGTAATAATGATTTTATAAAGCCCGAGGTGTGTCCAAGCTGTAAAAAAGAAGTATATGAAGAAGAAATTCGACTAGTGTGTAAAAACTCTATATGTCCGGATAAAGTAAGAGACGAGATTCTAAACTTTATACAGAAAGTTGGTATTGAAGACTTAAGTACAAAGCGCCTTGAAGAAATGATTAGATTAGGCTTCGTTAGAGAAATTTCCAACCTCTACGAGTTGAGTAGAGATCAACTTATGTCTATGGAGAAAGTTAAGGACAAGCTGGCAGATAAAATTTTAATTAATATTGAAAACTCTAAACAATCAAAACTAGCAACTGTTTTAGCTGCTCTTGGAATAAGCGGCGGTGCGATTAATAAATGTGAAAAAATAGTACAAAATGGATATAATACTATTGATAAGGTTATAGAGCTTACAGCTGATGACTTACAGCAAATAGAATCTTTTGCGGAAAAATCGGCCAACGACTTTGTTAATTCATTGCAAAGTAAGTTGCCAACGATAGTTAAATTAAGAAGTTACGGCTTTTCCTTTGAGCCAGAACTTGCACAAGATAATGACAGTAATATTGCAGGACTTAAATTCTGCATAACAGGGACATTATCAATGAAAAGAAGTGAATTACAAAAACTAGTTAAAACAAATGCCGGAATTCTTCAGTCTGGAGTAAGTAAAGATACAGACTACTTAGTTACAAACGATACTGAAAGCACATCAAGCAAGTTCATAAAAGCTCAAACACTGAATATTCCCATTATAAATGAAGAGTCCTTTCTTAAGTTAATTGGCCTATAAAAATGAAAAAATTAAAACTGAGTTACATCTGCATAAATTGTGGGTTTGTAACATATAAATGGATTGGAAAATGCACGAGTTGTTTTGAATGGAACTGTATTGAGGAAAGCGAAAAAGATAAAGTTAAAGTAAGAATGAAGTCGGACCCTTTAGAGTCAGAAAATAAGCCCATAAGAGTCTACGATATAAAAAAAGGGAATTCCGTTAAATATATTTCAGGACTACGTGAATACGATCGAGTTATAGGTGGTGGAATATTTCCTGGATCCATTAATTTAATTGGTGGTGAGCCAGGAGTAGGTAAGTCCACATTAATAATAGATATCTGTAGAGGGCTATTAAATAATCTAGAAACGAAGGTATTGTATGTTTCTGGCGAAGAATCAGTGGAGCAAATTGGAAGTAGGTGCAATAGAATGAATATAGTATCTGAAAACTTATTTCTTCTTAATGAAACCTGTTGGGAGGAGGTAAGGTCTAATATAGATTTATTAGCACCATCCTTTATTGTGCTAGATTCAATTCAAACACTCTATTCAAGGGAGATCTCCTCACACATGGGCTCTCCATCTCAAATTAAAGAGGTTGCAAGCGAACTTGTGGAGTATGCAAAATCAAAAAGGCTCACTTGCTTTGTAGTAGGACATATCACCAAAGAGGGAACCTTAGCAGGACCAAGATTCTTAGAACATATGGTCGATACAGTTGTATCTTTTGAAGGTGATAAGTCTACGCAAAATCGAAGTCTCCGAGTGATTAAAAATAGATTTGGTAGTACTAATGAAACTGGGCTTTTTGAAATGACCTTTAATGGTTTAAAAGAGATAGGGAATAACTCCCATCACTTTCTGAAGAAATCGAGAAAGGGAAACTATGGTAGGACGATTACATGTGTTGTTGAGGGACGTAGACCTATATTTGTGGAAGTGCAGGCCTTAGTTGTCGAAAATAAATATGCACAAGGAAAAAGAGTTGCGGAGGGTATTGATAGTAATCGCTTGTTACTTCTAATTGCAATTATTAGTAAGTATCTCAATATACCTGTTGATAGCTACGACATATACATTAATATTGCCGGTGGTTACAGGCTCTCTGGTAGAGAAAGTGATCTCGCTTTAGTCGCAGCACTCTTAAGTTCTATTACAAAAAAAGTTATATCTAGTGATATCATATTTATTGGAGAAGTTGGTTTAAACGGTGATATCAGAGACACAAAGAACTTCAATGATGTATTGAGGGAAGCCGTTCAGTATCAGTACGACAAGATATTTATTAGTAGAGAAGCTACAGTCGGGGCGAGCAGTAAAATTAATATTCAAAAGCTAGAAGATATTAATTGCCTAAAGAGTGAATTGTTTATGTAGTAAAAAGTCTTTTAATAAGTGATGACCATGACTTTGACTTCATTTGATAGTAGTTATCATTGATAGGATCAAATTGACAGTCTTCCTTCCAGAGTTCGTCGACCTTTGAAAGTGGAATTTCTCCCAGACCTACAACTGAGCCGAGTGCAACACCATAGGCAGTTGTCTCAATAACTTGGGGACGTATAATTTGTTTCTTAGAGAAGTTCGCCTGAATTTGCATTAAGAGATTATTTTGACAAGCACCACCATCTACGCGGATTTGATCTACAGGGTTTGGACTGTCGGCCACAATCGCCTGAATAGAGTCATTAATTGAAAGAGCTATTCCATCAAGACAGGCCCTCGCAATATGTGATTTTTTTGTATCACGTGTTATACCTAGTATTGCGCCTTTGGCCTCAGCATTCCAATATGGAGAACCTATGCCAGTAAAGAATGGCATAAACATTAAGTGCTCCATTTCCTCGAGAGACTTTACTTCCTCTGCTAATGCTTGCACTTCACTTGCATCATTTATAATTTGTAAATTATCTCTTAGCCACTGAACCGCTGCGCCAGCGATATAGCTTGAACCCTCAAGAGCGTAGCACGGCTTACCATCCATCATATAGGCAACTGTTGTAAGTAAACCATTAGAACTATATGTTTTGGTAGCGCCAGTATTTAAGAGAATAAATGCGCCCGTCCCATAGGTACATTTCAGATCGCCGGGTTTATGGCCGGCCTGTCCAAAAAGAGCGGCTTGTTGATCTCCAAGTAAGCATGTGATGGGAATTCCATCAGGAAGAAAACGAAGACCCTTTGTTAAACCAAAGTGGCCAAACGACTCTTTGATCTCAGGGAGAAAATCTTTTTTGACATTGAAAAAGTCTAATAGATCCTGGTTCCATTTACATGTATCAAGATCCATTAATAGTGTTCGTGACGCATTTGATGGCTCTGTCATAAAAGAGTTACCAGATGTCATTTTAAACAAGAGGAATGAATCTATTGTTGAAAGATTTAAATTATTTTGCGTAGATGCATCTTGAACAGAGTCGTTGTTTTCTAACAACCATTTCATCTTTGTTCCAGAAAAATACGGATCTAGCGGAAGGCCAGTAACTTTTTGTAAATCGCTGTATTTTGATCTTACAGAATCACAGTAAGTCGAAGTTCTTCTATCTTGCCAAACGATAGCATTCGCCAGGGGATTTCCTTGTTTATCAAAGGCACAAGTTGTTTCACGTTGATTAGTGATTCCAATAGACTTAATTTGATTTGGATTAATATTAGTTTTGCCTAGTACGCTTAGAGTACTTTTTTGTACTGTGTTCCATATATCGTTTAGGTTGTGCTCTACCCAACCTGGCTTTGGAAAAATCTGTGGGAATTCCATATTTACTTTATCTACAAGTTGAAAAGTATCAGCATCGATCAAAAGCGAAGTCGTACCGGTTGTACCTTGATCAATTGAAAGTATATATTTCTTCATAACTAAGCCTTTATTGAATTTCTAGAGTTTGATTAGGATCATCTAGGATGATATTGGCGATTGAAGTCCATCTATTTGAAATATTTCCATTTATAATAGACATAAAACTAAAGGAAATAATGACGATGCCCATTAAAATTAAAATAAACTCAACAAGCGTCTGGCCTGATTGATTTTTGACTGTAATTTTAGTATCTTGCGATATTGTTTTAATCATTGGAATTTTATACCACGTTAAGTTCTAAAGCTGCTTATAGTATAATTTTCTACGGAGAACCAAATAAAGTAAAATGAAGAAATTTTTACCGGCCATATTCATTTCGTTAGTATTTACATTGATGATGATATCTCAGATGCTAATTAATGGACAAGAATTGTCTGCTTCTAGGATAGAGCAAAATCGTGAGCGATTCTCCCTATATGAAGCAAAATTTCATAAGTTTAAAGCTGTTGACACTAAAAAGAACGAAATTGAGCTTACAAAAATAGAGACACCTATCATCATTGTAAATTTTTGGGCGTCTTGGTGTGCACCATGTATTGCAGAGTTTGCTTCAATGAATAAACTAATCCAAAAGTATCCAAGTAAAATTACAGTAGTAGGGATTAATAACGACACTGACAACCCAGCAAAAGCTGTTCTTAAGATAGAAAGAAAGTATAAATTACTATTCAATTCAGTAATTGATCCAGAGGGAAAATTCGCCGAGGACTTTAACGTATCAAAGATACCGTCATCGATAATTTACCATAAAGGAAAAGTTATAAAATTTTCTGGTAAGGAGATGGACTTTATGGACTCTGACTTTCTTGCATTAATTGAAGCGAAGTTCACTGAGTGAAAGGTATATTCATAATACTATTAGTATCTTCTTGTTCTATTCCAAAGCTATAAATAGATAAGAATAAACTCTCTACTTATTTTTCGTATTATTTTTAATAGAAAAATTTCTTCCCCAAGAGTATGTTATCTCATCAACAGTATCACACTGAAAAATTGAAAATCTCGGAGATAAACCTGGAATAAGAGCTCCTTGGTTTTGGAGTCCTAGGGCATGACTTGCATTTAGGGTGATAGCACACCAAAGCTCGGTTAGGTTTATTTGCAAAGACTTTGCAGATATAGAAGCAACAAGCAGAAGGTTATCACAGTGAGAAGAGCCTGGGTTGTAATCTGATGCTAGTGCTACCTTGCATCCACCATCCAAAAAGGCTCTTGCATCGGCCAGTGGTTTACCAAGAAAAAATGCAGTACCAGGCAATAGAGTTGCAACGGTCTGTGATTTGCTTAAGGCTTGAACTCCATCTGCAGTTGTGCAAAGAAGGTGATCTGCAGAAACGGCATTGTACTTTGATGCTAGAACGGCACCCTTATTATCATTAAACTCATCAGCATGAATTTTGATTTTAATGCCCAACTCTGACGTTCGTTGAAAAAGATATTCAGAATCAGAATAGTCAAAATATCCTTCCTCATGAAAAATATCGACAAAATCTATAACCTTATCTGAAGCAAACTCATTTAGAAGTGGCATTACTATCTTATCTAAATAATCTCGTGAGTTCTTAAAACCACCGGGAACAGCATGGGCGGCCAAGTAAGTGTTAAGTATTCTTATATCTGGAGCAAAGTGTTTTTTGAGACGATCAATAACATTAGTGATTTTTCTTTCACTTTCTAGTGTAAGCCCGTAGCCACTTTTAATTTCAATCGTACCAACACCATATGAGTTAATGCGCTCAATTCTTTGAACGGCATCGTTAAATAAAGAATCTGCCGAGGCGGTGATTGTTTTCTCCATTGTAGCTAAAATACCACCACCACTATTTGCTATGTCTTGATAGTCAGCACCGTTTAGTCTCATAGAGTATTCTTTGGCCCTATTTCCACCAAAAACCAAATGGGTATGTGAGTCAACAATCTCGGGGAGTAAAACTTTTCCTGAGCAATCAACCGTTTGAATGTTTTTATATTCCTTTGGAATTGAGTTTGAATTCCCAACCCAAAGAATCTTTTCGTCATCAAAAATAATGGCACCATTTTTAATTAGTGATAAGTCTTCGGGGAGTAGGCTTCGCCCATCTTTCTTGTGGGCCTTACTTAGAGTGATAATTTCATTGAAGTTTTGATAGCATTTCATAATTAATAATTTATAGCCGTGTTGAGGGAAAAGGTACTTTGAGTGCCGTATCTTCCAAGTTTAACCTGTAGTTCAAAAAGTGATAATTCATGGCCAGCTGTGAGTACGTAGCCAAAGCTAGTTTTCTTCATTTCATCAATAGAGAAACCGTCAGGTTCTGTGTATAAAGCAGATTTATATAAAACTGAAGCACTAATACCTAACCTGGTTTTATCATTATCGGGCTTCCAGAAGTATCCAAACTCGCTAATAAAGCCAGCGATTGGAACACCAGATTGCTTGTAGCTTTTTGATCCGCCTTGGCTTTTCACCGTACTGTTGCCAGAGTAAACACAACCAGAGGCTTCATATCCTCTAAAAGCATTGGTGAGTCGAAGGCCACCGCCATAGCATATAGAGGCATTATTAGAGAGAACTTCAATTTCTTCTGATGTCGTATCACTTGAAAGAATAAAGCTATCTTGATGTAAGAGACGACCACCATAGACAAAAAATTCATAGCGATTTTTTTGTAATTCTAAGTTTTGTTCTTTGGTCACAATGAGATCTAGGATTTCATTACAAGTGTCACTGAAGTCTACGTCATTACATATTTTTAAATAGCGCTTTGTTTTACTTAGTAATGCGGGAGTATTCTTTTTAAGATAAAGTTTATAATATGCCAAACCCATGAAGTAATAAGCTTGCTTTAGAATTTTGGGAATATTGTCTTCATCAATTTCATCTTTTTTAAGCGCTTTTAAAGTGAGTATGTGAGGTTTAATATACTTCTTTTTAATCATTAGATTGAAAAAGGTTATAGATCTACGATATTTTTTAAGCTTAAAATAGTTTTGCCCGGAAAGATAATATGCGATTGTTGGGGTCTTTCTAAGATTTTTGAAATTATATTTTTTTTGTAGAAGTTGGTTGCTCTTGGTGAATTGTTTATTTTTATGAAGTTTCGCAGCTGATTGTATGACAGATGATGATCTCTTGGACCTCTTCTTAGAAGATGATTGTGATAAAGCGTATTGCGAAAAGCAAAGAGTAAATATTAAGAATAGTTTTAAAGCCATAGGTGTACTTGCCCCATAAAACTCCAAGTATCATCAGTAATACTGTTCGAATCATAAACTTTGGTGTTTTTAAATTCACCACGAAACTCTAATCTTTGCATTGGGAACCAGTTAATACCTGGCGCCAAGGAATGTACTTCATTTGAGGTCGATATATCAGATGTTTTTTGATCGTAGGTCATCATAAAGTATAGACCGCGTCTAAGGTATATAAAGTTCTGTAAAAATATAAATTGGCTTGTGTTTGCCGTGCCATCAGTTTTAAGTTTAGAATCAGATAAACCATATTCGAATAGAATACTCGAGCCCTTTCCAATTCCAGCTTTAGCAAGAATAGATTTATCTTGGAATTTTTGTCCGGATTCAAGCTTCTCTTCTTCAGACTTGAACGAAATACCAGCTTTAATTCTATCAGTGACTAAATATTCAAACTTCGTCGAGAACCCTGAGCTTCTTTCATCCTCATCTCTTTGTTGATCACCAATGAAGTATTGTAGACCAAGATCAAAGTTTTCAGTATTAATGTGAACTAGTGCTGCGTGAGTTGCATCATAAATACCATTCTTTGTTAGCTTTCTTGCAGGGGACTCATGATCAGCAGAGCGAATACCAAACACCTTGTCCATTTTACCAAGATAAATCCCCACTTTTTCTGTAGGACGATAGCCAATATAGTGTTCTCGAGAATAAGTATCATTATCTTTAAGTTGTCTTCTCTCAGTTGGAAGAGTTCCATATGTTACTGTGGCAGTAAATTGCTTTCTGGATCCGAATTGAGATGATAGCGAGAAATCATTCTGCATTTTAATTTCCATTTGAGATTCGTCTTTTTCACCATAATTAGAAATAAAGTTTAGCTGTCTATAATCGTATGAAGGAGAAATAGGCCATGAGCTAGGATTATTAAAAAAGAAACTAGAACGTTCACCTAGAGTTTCATCTGTAACCGAGTCAGGGATAAAAAGCCTACCTGCTATTGCTACTGCAGAAACACCTCGACCATAGTCATTTAACGGACCATTACCAAATGGATTATAATGACATGTAAGGCATTTGGTATAACCCTTACCTATGAACTGCGGATATGAGAAAGCGTTAGGGCTAAGTAGAGTAAATAAAACAATCAATTTAAACATGCAGATATTCTAAGAAAAACTTTTAACAATGCCAAATGCTTAAAATCATTTAAAAATAAAAAAGCAAAGCACATTTGTCTAGTACTAATATATTGCAGCTAAGTTCCCGATAAGTAAGCGTCGACAATATAAAGAGCGGAGCTCATATGAATAGTAAATTACTGACCTTAATACTTATCCTGACCAGCTTAACTGCTTATGGAGGGAATGAGAGGGAGCAATCGAAGCGATTATATTCCTCGCTCACAGGTGGGACTGCCAATAAAGCAATTGCTGATAAGTACGAGGCAAAACTAATAAGTGATGGCCCATTAGCTGCAGCAGAGGAAATCATAGAAAGTGGACAGGGGTTTTACTCTGCGACACTAAGAAATTTTTTCTCTCCAACTACAAATGAAAACGGGTCACAATTTGTAGATTTTAACGATATGACAGCAACACTTATTGGAATGACTAGAGACTCAGATGGAACTACGGTCTATCCAGGTACATCTACGAAAATTAGATTTTTTGACGTTTTTTATAAAAATATTATGTATCAGTATGATGCAAGAGATTTATCTGGAAGAGATAGTACTGCATTTACACTCGTTCGAGAGGATGTCTCTAAAAGCAGTGGATGGGAAATGCCAGTTCGGTTTTGTGCAAGTTCTTTTATAAAGCCTGGTGCTGAAGCGGTATCTGCCAATTGTATTTCAAGAGAATATGCTCGAGATGAGTTTAAAGCTCGCGACCACATTTATTTTCCAGAATACGGAGTTGCTGTCCCTGAATACAATAGAACAAAGAACTATCATCACAAAAAGCTTCAAGAATTTAACTTACCCTATAATCGAAAAGACCTTTTTGTTAATAGAGGACAAGTTCCTTATACAACAATATATGACGATGCTGTTGCGGGAGTTTTTTCAACAAGAGCTTTTGCCGTTGCTTATTATAAAGGTGGGACAAACAGAACACCATTTAAATTTTTCGCAAGAAATTTTTTGTGTCTAGAGATGGAGCAGCTTAATGATACTTCAATCCCAGATGTTTATGTTAGGCGTGACGTTGATCGTAAGCCAGGTGAAGTAACGGATACATTTAAAAATTCATGTGTTGGTTGTCATGCAGGTCAAGATCCAATCGCAAATGCATTCTCATATTATGACTACGATGGGGAGACAATTGATGAAGGAACAATGGTATATCGTGATCATAAAGTTATGATTGATGGCTCAGAAGAAATTGTTGATGGTGTAGCCCCAAAAATTAATTTAAATAATATCTATTCTCAAGGAAGACCGGTTGTGAACAATAGCTGGATTAACCTTTGGAATCGAGGACAAAATAAATATATTGAGTGGGGTAGTGAAAGTTCTGGTAACGGAGCAAAGTCCCTTGGAAAAATGTTATCTGAAACAAAACAAGTTAGAAAGTGTATGGCCAATAAAGTCTTTGAGTCTGTTTGTTATAAAAAAGCAGTGTCTGAGCTTGATAAAGAAGTTGTTAGTCAATATGCCAATGACTTTGATAAGGATGCAAATTTAAAGAAGTTATTTGCGAAAATAGCAGTATATTGCATGGGGAGTAACGCATGATAAAGGTTCTTAGTTTTACACTTATAGTTCTTTCACTTACATCATGTATAGAGCCTGAAGGAGCAGTTGAGGCCACAAAAAAAGAAGATATTAAAACTGAAGGTGGACTCTTTAAACGTAGTGCAAGCGGTGGTGTCGCGGCTAAAAATTTCACACAAATAAACTTAACATATTCCAATCTTACGAAGGTACCGACATATAATGAATCCGTCTTAGCTGAATATAAAGCAATCGAATTGCAGCTTCCAGCATCTACAGACCCAGAATCATTAAATGGCTTTAACCAGTTATCTTCTACGAGACTTGCTTTTGCATATTGCGATGTTTTTTTAGATAAAGGTGAAGTGTATGGAATGTTTAGTTCTAATTCAGCAGATGTAAATTCAAAAGTGATGATCAACCTTTTCGCCGACTTAGACTTTGATAATAATGAAGCACATCAGGAGTTTAAATCTCATGTGGTCGAAATTTTGAATAATCGAGGAATAGACTCTACAGGAACAAATGTTCAATTAATCCAAGTATCAAATAAAAAAAGCTTATTAAAACTAGGTTGTGCAGCGGTACTATCAAGCTCATACCTAACATTAATATAGAGGAATAAGATATGTGTGCAAAAAAAACATTAACACCACTAGAGCAAGTACTCGCAAAAGGTCATAAACTTCCAAAAACGAGAAGAGAGTTTATTTCACATGGTCTTGTCAGTGGAGTCAGTACTGTTGCGATGCCTTCAATTTTAACGATGATCGCGCGTTCAAATAATGCCTTTGCCGAAGAGCTTGCCTGTAAGACAGGTTCAACATTTGAAGCAGGTCTACCCTATATTTGTATCGATGTTGGCGGCGGATGTAATATCGCTGGACAGAATGCCATCGTTTCAATGACAAAAGGTAGCAAGTTTCAAGAAGATGCTGCAAGTAGAGTTAAAACCGATTTTATTCGCCTCGGTATTACACCAGAGGAAGCTCCAGTCGGAGCAAACTATAGTACAAAAGTAGAAACAAAATACGGATTACATTTTCATAGGGCCTCTGGAATCTTAGATGGCATGAGATCTGTTTTAGAACCAGCTGGTGCAGAGTTAACTGTAGGTGAAAAAGAGATACCAATATCAAACTGTATCGACGGTTTAGTTTTTTGTACGCGAACAGATGATGACAGTGCAACAAACCCTATAAATACTGTCTACCAAGCAAATCTTGGTGGCGCTAAGGGACAACTTGTTGAACTCGTGGGGACAAATACCACACTGACAGGTGCTAGGTCTGCCGCCGTAGCAAGCCAAATTGATACAAAACTGAGGCCTACGGCAATAAGAAGTTTTGATAATGCAAGGGGCTTATTAAGTTTAGGACCTAAATTATCATCAAATGAGTACCTTAATCAAAGCACTGAAAAAATCAAAGCTTTTATGAATAGAGTTGCAATGATGAATACAGCGAAAGTGGATGAATTAAAAAATAAAGGATCTATTGGTCAACTTGAAACAGTTCTCAAGTGTTCAAGTCAAGAAGCGAGAAAGCTATTTGAAAAGTTCTCAAGTGCCGAACTCGATCCAGGAACAGACATAACAATAACAAATAATTTTACAAACGAATCTCAAGGTGCAGTTGCAAAACTTGTCCTTGATAATATTGCTGGCGCCGGAACAATAAATCTTGGTGGCGGGGATTACCATGGTGGAAGTGCTATGGGCACACATGCAACTGATAGAAGAACTGGCGAACTTATTGGAAGGCTGATTAAAACGGCCTCTGAGAAATCTAAAAACATGGTTATTCATTTGTACACTGATGGTGGTGTTGCAGGAGATGCCGGGGGACTGGCCGAAGCCGTAACTATTCCTGGTCAAGGTGATGTTCCTAAGGTCCGTTGGACCGGCGATTCTGGAACAAGATCAGCAGCATTAATGATTGTTTACAAGCATGAAAATGAAGACGGATCTCTTGTTAAAGAAACTGATGGTAAAGGAGAAAGACAAGTTGGCGGATTTGTGCCTGCGGGTGGAGTTGATTTAAGTACTACAATTGGAGATAGCACACAAAACCTTTGGAAAGCTATAATGATTAATTATTTAGCATTGCAGGGAAAGAACGTTGAGGAAGAATTTTCAAAATCATTTAAAGGTGAAGAGCTTCCAAATAATTGGGAAGAACTCATTAGGTTTAAGGCAATAGCATAACTATGAAGATTTTAAAAAACTATTTATTACTGTGTTTTGTATTACTCATTACATTTTCATGTAGTGAGAAAGTCGAAATGTCAGAGATGGAGTTTGAAGACAATAATATAATAAGTAGTGCTAATAAGGCTCAGTCCTTACAAGCATATAAAGATACCGTTTATCCGATTGTAAGAAAAAATTGTATTGAGTGTCATGGGGATGGCGGAAGTAGAGTAAATTTTGCCTCAAGTGACCCACAAAAAGGTCATGACCTCTTAGTGAACTCAGGAAAGGTAAATCTAAGTTTATCCTCCCAATCAAGATTATACTTAAGATTAAAGAGCGATCGACACGAGTGTTGGGATAACTGTGATGAAAATGCCGAAGAAATGCTGGCTGCAATAAAGTCTTGGCTAGCAAATATTTACAAAGAAAATACAGGAATTGAAACTGGAAATGTATACTTTAAAGATGGACTAAGAAAGAGTTCTAAAATGGTAAGAGGATCAATAGTTCTTGAAGCCGAAGAAGCAGTTCTATTAAATAAATCTGGAAATACAATTCCTGACAATGATTTTTTACAAGGTAGATACCTAGTAAACCATAATAGTGAAAATAACAAAGACTCTTATGCCTCGGGGTTAAGGTATGTGTCAGGGTATTTGCCTACTAACCATCCTTTTGAAGATACGCCGAGAGGAAACTTTATACTTGGTGGTGATAATAATAGTCTCGCATGTCAAAGTGTTTCTGAAGGTTTGAGTATTACAAATAATACTCAAGGTCGTGTTCTTACAGTTGAAGGAAACAGACACCCAGACCAGGACGGACATAGACCATATGGTGTGTCCGTCAGGTACGAATATATACGTCCAGATAAAAGAGTTGAATACAAAACTTTATTAACATCCAATCCATCAGAAATTGAGCCAGCTTTACTAAGGATAGAAGACTTTTTTATTATAACCGGTGAATTAGATGACGGCATGTATGATGGTAACCCTTTAGGTTCTGTTAATATGTTTATGCTATTACCAGACTATAAATCAGCAAGTGAATATGGTCGAGACGTGAGAGAGAATGGTTCAGAATATTCTAAAAATTTCTTTGCACCAAGATTTGGTGACCCGGCCACAAACTACTTTAGACCAAAAAATAATGAACTGCGATCAAACCTAGTCACATCTCAAAAGGAGCTTGTGTACAATCGTGTTGTCCCAGGCTTAAGAAGCTTGGTATTGGAACAAGATGGCACACCAAAGAAACCGTCTGACGTTCTAGAGATGATACGTAATATGGATTTTCCTGGAAAGGGCAGTCGTAAATATCAACTATCTCAAGGGCAAAGTCGATTGGCACTACAATCGCTTGCTGACGACTATGTAGATTTCTTTTTAAGTGGAATGACAAAAGATAATGTTTTAGATTATGTTGTTATATACTCAGATGCCAATTCAAGAATGGTTTATCCAAACATTACAAACAATGGAACAGGCAATGTTGATCTTAGAGTAGATTTTGTAGCGTTGGATAACTCTTCAATATTTTCTTCGTCAGATGTTGATTACAGAAAAATAGCAACTAAGCACTACGGCAGTACAGTACATAAAATACAAAGGGCCAATGTCTGTATAAATTGTCACAGTGGTGCAGGTCCTGGGCCCGGTCACTCTAATCCAGATGTGGACCAAGCGTATAATCTAGCTGTACAACATATAAATCTTGTAAGCCCATTGGCTTCTAACTTTTATGATAGAATGAAAAACGGAAGACATAATTGTGGCTCAAATGCTCAGTGTGATAAAATTGCAGATGACTTTGCAAATGAAATAGCAAAAATGAACTCCCTTGTAGCTACAGAATACGCTGCAGCACTGGCAAATCCTACGTTTATTCATACAAACCTTAGTCCTAGTGAAAGATCACCAGGAAGAATAAGGCTACCATTTACAGTTGTTGAAGCTGGAGATTACTCTCTATGGACAAGAACACGAAATGATGGAAACTTTAGAGTAAGACTTTTAGATGAGCAAGGTCGCGGAATTCAAAGATGTCGTGCAGACGATCTAGATTGTAAATATCCCGATGAGAGAGGTTACTCAGATTCAGCATCTTGTATTGACTGGAATAAACCCGACTCAGATAGCTGGGAATGGTATACTGAAAATTATGATAATCCATCCGCAAGAATGGTTTGGAGAATTAAGCCTGGCAAATACACTATTGAAATAATTGAGTCTGAAGTTGGAAATGTACTACCTCAAATAGATCTTGTGGCATTCAGTAAAGACAATTTATTTGACCCAAGTACAAATATTTCTGATGAAGCCTTGGTACAATCCATTGATCCAAGAGAACTTAAATATGATTTAACAGAAATTCTTGGTGAAGAGGCATATTTCTCTGTAGAAGTTGATCGCTTTGGTGGTGACTCTTATCGCTTTAGAAATCCAAGAGTCATCGGGAATAAATCGAATGTTATTGTTTCTGGCATTTCAGTTTCAATAAGTGACGTTTATTCTAAAACAAACACAAGTTATGCTGATATTGACTTTATAGCTGGAACTGAGGGTGAACCGATAACCAATTCGAGTCTTTTGGCGCAAGAAATTTTTGGACCTGAGCAAGACTTCTTTAAGTTCTCATTTGAACTTATTAAAACTTCTTCTGGCGCTGAGAGTAATATTCCTAAAGAAGATCTTACACCTTTCAATAATCGTGAGTGTAAACATTTAGATCAATTTGAGAAGACAATTTTTCCTATCTTAACTCAATTTAAACTCGTTTATCGTCATGAAGATGATGGAGACAATACATACAATTTCTATAGAATGCCAGGCAGCGGTAGGGCCGATGCTACAAGTATGCAATTCTTTACATGTACTTCTTGTCATAATGAAGATCACCCATACTTTAAGATGACGACATTCTTTGAAAGAAATCAAGATGGATCATTAAAAACTGAGAGCATTAAGAAACTTTGTTCACAGGCATTAAGTCGTGTTAAGTTTGATTCACCCGCGACATCACTTCTGTTAAGAGGGTTCGAAGGTAAGGCCAATCATAAGCGTTTACATATTGTTCAAGAGGCTACACCGACTAAGAGTGGTAACTACTATACTGGATATCAGGGTAAAACAAATTCAGTGGATGGCTATAAATCTGTATGGCGTGGTATGAGATTTCAAAAATACACAGCAGCGGACCTAAACTTATCAGCTTATTCGGGGTCTAATAGGGCATACCTTGAAAAATTTGAGGGACTGTATAAGATTTATCGTTACAATAGAGTTAATGATCCAGCGGCGGTAGATAGCGACGGCAGAACAAGTATTAATGGTGATATTATGGTGCAGGGAGATGATGCAGGATTCACAACTTCAGTGAATATTGATGGTGTGTCAAATCATATATATCCTGAAGATAATACTCGAAATAAATACTATGTCTTTGATCCGAGAAGTGAACTTTCAAAAAGTGCTGAGGATAGATTTAATCCAGCAAGGACTGTCTCTACTGATATGAATGCAAATAATAATAAAATTTTAATGGCGGATGGTTGTCAAAATACAAGAATGGCAATTGTAGATGGTGTAACAAGAGATCCATGTTTTGGTAATGCCGATGCTGATAAAGAGTTTGACGAGGTAAAGAATTCATACCGAGATGTAATTCTTAACTGGATAAACAGAGAGAAAGCCTCTGGCGGATATTAAGAATCTAATGAACCTTCTAAAATCATTTTATAAAATATCCCTGCATAATGCAGGGATTCTTTTTTATTAAAATCAAACTCAAGCTCTAGTCTCTTAGCTAATTCCTCAAGAGTCATGTCACTATTAATATGTTTAAGAATTTTAGAGAATGTATTTATCTTTTGCTTGTATGCATCAAGCTTAGCAGAATAAATGATTTTTTTAGGCTCGACATTTAAGCCTTTATTAGGAATGTTCTTAAATTTTGAACACGATGTGAATAGTATTTCTTCGATTCTTTGTTGGGACTTTTGGGCAGAATATAGATATGAAACACTGCCATTCGTAGTGTTTGTAATTTCAAATTTTGATTCAAATATATCAATGATTTCTTCTCTACAGTATTGATCAAAAATATCTTTTTTATGGAAGTTTGCAGGTCCATAAAAAGCAAGTGTTCCATTGGAAGAAAGAAATTGCGAAATAATATTAAGTGAATCAGACAAATTAAAATCAATTATATCTAAAAACCATGGTGCAATCACTAAATCAAAAGACTTTTTTCTAAAAGGTAAATCTGGAAAAGTGCCCAATATATTTTGGTGGTTTACAATTTTTGACTCTTCATCATTCCTTAGTAAGTATTCGCGTGCTGTCTGAGTAATTGAAGATGGATGATTAGTGTATTGATATAAACGAGCATCCCTTCCAGATATAAGGTCATGAGATAGAAAGGATAGGTAGGGATTATGCTCAAAAGAAACAAAGTTAACATGAGAGTTACTTTTAGCAAGGTTATAGCTCAATCCACCAGCACCAGAGCCTAGAATTAGAACGTTTTGAACCTTTGTTGTTAACAAGCCTTGAATATATTCTATGTACGATAGGAGCTCTTTATTCTCAGGTATCCAATCCCTAAAAACCAAATCAAAATATGAGTGTATTTGTTGTGTGTCTGGAACCGTGTCAATAGCTTGTACTTCAGTGAATATTTTAAGTCTAGAGTACATATCTTCAAGGTTTGTCTTTCTTGCCTTGAGTATAAGTTCTACTCTTTGGGCGGTTAAGGCATTGACTTCATTCTTGTTAGAATTATATATTTCATTTAATTGACTTTCTTCTAGCTTGAAGTAAGTTTGTATTTTTGATGCCCATTCTAGAAACGCTTGTTCAGGATTTTTAAATAACCATGGAATGTCATTTAATATCGGGTAGGTACTCTCATTGCATGAAAGTTCATTATTTTTTAAAGATAATTGTTCTCCAGTCTCAGGACAACATAATAGATCGTATATCTTAGAATTCATTTAAAGCAGACTTCCAATTTCGTCTTCAACAACATCTAATATTTCAAAGTTAGATATCAGCTTTGTAATATTCTCGATATCTTTACTGAAAACTCTATCTTGATCAATGGTTTTAACATGTTGCCTTACAAGGTTATATACAGCTTCTAGGGCCTTATTGGATTTAAGAGGTCTAAGGAGATCAAGTCCTTGAGTGTTACAAAGAAACTCAATCGCCAAACAGTATTTAACATTTCTGACGACTTCGTGAAGTTTTCTACCAGAGGTCACGCCCATAGATACATGGTCTTCCTTGTCTGTAGAGGTTGGAATTGAGTCAACAGATGCTGGGTGCGAGAGATACTTATTTTCTGAGGCAAGAGCGGCCATCGTTACATGGGCAATCATTAGGCCAGAGTTGAGTCCAGATTCCTTAACTAAAAATGCAGGTAGTCCTGAGAATGTTGGATTCATCATTTTTTCAACGCGTCTTTCAGATATACTTGCAACTTCACTCATTCCAATCGTTAGGTAGTCCATGCACATTGCAACTGCTTCCCCATGAAAGTTTCCACCAGAAATAACTTTTTTCTTATCCACAAAAATAAGAGGATTATCAGTCACAGAGTTAATCTCAACAGATAAGACTTCTTCTGCATGTTTTAATGTTTGTCTTATGGCTCCCTGAACTTGAGGTGAACACCTTAAAGAATAAGGGTCTTGTACCTTTCCACAGTCTATATGTGAGTCAGCAACTTCACTTTTTCCAGCAAGGAGATTTGTTAAATTTTTTGAAACAGCAATTTGCCCTGGAAGTGGCTTTAAAAGAGAAATATCAATATCAAAGGCAAGCTTTGTTCCTCGTACAGCTTCAAGGGTTAGTGCGGTCGCAATATCGACCATTTTAACAATCCGTTTTGATTCATAAAGAGCTAGTGAACCTAGTGCTGCCATTACAGCAGTTCCATTTATAAGGGCCAAACCATCTTTTGCCTTTAGTTGTACTGGCTTCTTTCCAATTTGATCAATTGCAAAGTCAGACTTTACAACCTTACCGTCAAAAACAACATCTCCTTCACCAATTAAAGCAAGGGCTATATGTGATAGAGGAGCTAGATCACCAGAGGCACCAACAGATCCTTTTTCAGGAACAACCGGAATAATGTCGTGATTAATAAAATCAAGTAAGAGTTCAATACACTCAATGCTTACACCAGAGTAACCAGAGCAAAGGCAGTTTGCTCTTAATAACATAACAGCTCTCGTTGTTAATTTTGGAAATGGGCTACCAACTCCAGTACAATGAGAGCGAATAAGGTTATATTGTAATTGTGATAAGTCTTCCTCATCAATGAATTTATCTGAAAGTGCACCAAATCCAGTATTTATACCGTAAACAGGATCACCTTTGGCAACAAGTTCATCAACGTAGGCCCTTGCAGCTAATATTTTTTTTCTTGAGTCATCAGTAAAAGATACTTTAATATCCCCAAGCTTTGCGACTGAAATTTCATAAATACTTTCGATTGTAAGGTTTGTACCATCGATTTTATATTCTTTTGCATTTGTAAGATCAATTTTCATATATTCCTTGATTTTTTATCTGAGTAGTCCAATTTGTTTTTGATAATCTTTGTTTTTTTCTTTAAAAATAAATGAACCGGCCACAAGGTTATTTGCCCCAATTTTTATCAGTTCTTTTGCATTCTCTTCATTAACCCCACCATCAACTTGAATTTGGAAGGTGTAGCCTTTGTCTTTTCTTAGCTCATCAAGCTCTTTGATTTTATCCATACATCCCGTAATAAATGACTGACCTCCAAATCCTGGATTTACAGTCATAATTAAAATAAGATCAATTTTAGATAATAAATATTCTGGAATAACAGATATAGGTGTTGATGGGTTTAAAGAAATTCCAACAGAAGGAAATTGTTTCTTTAGTTCACTGATTAACCTGTCATGGTGTCTTACGGCTTCCCAGTGAAAGGTAAAGTTGTGCACGCAGATACTTTTGAGTGAGTCGATATATTCTTCAGGGTTTGTTACCATTAAGTGGGCGTCTAGTTTATGATTTGTCACAGAGGATATGTTCTTTAAAACAGTGGCACCAAATGTGAGGTTTGGAACAAAGTGTCCATCCATAATATCTAGGTGGAGCCATATGTCTGAGGTGCTATCAAATCTTTTTATATCTTCTTCGAGATTTAAAAAATTTGCTGAGAGTAAGCTTGGAGAGATGATAGTCATATGTTTCCTATGGGTTAATTACAAAATCTTTTTTTAAGCCATTGAGAAGTTCAATGTCAGATGATCGCTTTTTACCTTCAAGTTGAAGCTCTTTAATTCTAATTGTTGCGTTAAGGCAACCGATGAGAAGTGCCCCTGTCTCAACTGAGTGAGTGCCAGGGGGGATTGATTGCGGATCTTTTGCTATTGAAAAAACTTTAAGCCTTTTAGAGTCTAAAAAGCAGTAAGTACCAGGCCATGGAAATAGACCTCTAACCTTGTTATCAATTTCTTCAAAGTTAGAACTTTTAAAGTCTAGAAAACCATCTTCGCGCTTTAATGTTGGAGCAATACTTACTAGGGCTTCATCTTGTTTTTTGAATGTGAGTTCAGAGTTAAATAGTTTATGAACAAATGTATCAAGAGAAAGGGCCGCTTGATACTTTAAACGGGTATAGAGTTGTCCTCCAGTTTCACTTGAAGAAATATCTACTGGATGTGATAGGCATACATCACCAGCATCCATTTTTTTCACCATTCTTTGTATACTTACACCTGTGCTTTTGTCACCGTTTAGTAGTGCATATTGGATGGGAGCTGCACCTCTGTATTTAGGTAGTAATGAAGTATGAATATTAAAGCACCCAAGTTTTGGAAGATTTAGTAGTTTTTCACCTAAAAATTGTGCAAACGCGAGAACAATGAAGCCATCAATGTTTTTCTTCTCTAATTCATTTAAAAATTCAGTTTCTTTATTTATATTTTCAGTTTGGAAGTATGGAAGCTTGTTTTTTTTAGCGTATTCTATAACTTCCGGTGAGCTTATATCCATTCCTCTTCCTGATTTTCGATCTGGCATTGAGATGACATATTCTAAATTCACATGAGGGTGATTGTGGAGTATATCAAGCGAGGGAACTGCAAAGTCTGGAGTTCCAAAAAAAACAAGATTAAGTTTGCTCATAAATTATGACTTTTTTCTTTCTTGGCCTTGATTAGTTTTTTCTTTAGAAATGTTTTCTTTAGCTGGCTAAGCCTTTCAATAAATACAATCCCTTCTAGGTGATCATTTTCGTGTTGAATACAAATACTTAAGAGGTCGTCAGCTTTAATTTGCTGTTTTTCACCACTTAGATTTTGATACTCAATTGTAATATTATCAAATCTTTTTACGTCTTCAAATATTCCAGGAAGAGAGAGACATCCCTCTTGATATGTTGTTTCACCTTCAGTTTCTATAAACTTTGGATTAATAAAGATGCGAGGATTAAAATTACTAAGGTCATAAACCCCAGAGTCTTCTTCTGTTTCCTCTCTGTCGTAGTCAGTGTCTATGACAAAAATTCTTTTACTTAGACCAATTTGTGGAGCTGCTAGACCGATTCCGGGTGCGTGATACATTGTATAAAGCATATTTAAGCAAAGAGTTTGTAGCTCATCGTTAAAGTCCGTAACTTCTTTCGCAACAGTAGTGAGGACCGGATCAGGGTAAGTGTGAATATTAAGTAATTCACCTTCTAATTTGTAATTTTCTAGTATTTTTTCCATACTTTTTTATAGCATAAGGGTTAAATTTTTTAAAACCTTATAACCTTTTATTTTTCTTGAATATATAGAGGATATAAGCGCAAAAAAGGGATGGAATTCCAAGAGTTGCAAGTAGTACTGGTATTTTGGCATTATTCCCAAGTGAGACAACCCCTGTATGGGTTCCCCAGAAGACAATACTAAATAGGAGTGTTATGACAATGCTTTGCCCAAGACCTGAGGCCCTTCTATTGGGATTGAAGATTCCTGCAGCTGGAAACAGAGCAAAAACAATACAAATAAGTGCAAGTGAGATTTTTTCAAAATACATAATCTCATATTCAACAGAACTAATATCAGTCTCATTGAGACGAGTGATAAAATTACCAAGCTCAAAGAAATTCAATGTAGTAATGTCCGATTTGAACTGGTTAAAATCTTCTGGTGTTTCAGATAACTCAATGTCCAAACTCTCAATGCGCTGGGTTATTGGAAAATCAGTATTGTTCAGAGAGTGAATCTGATGCACGTTTTTCAGGCTCCATCGATTTAAGTCGACATTTATCGCCTCTTTAGCTTTATAAATGGAAGAAAGATTATTTGATTCACCTAGAAAGTAAATTGTTACATCCTTAAGTATATTCTTCTTTGTATCGAAAGCTTTAAATGAAGTGAAGTAATCATCTGTTTTATACCAAATCAGACCCGATTTTCCGAGCTTACTTCTGGCAAGATATTTACTTTCACTTTTCTGGCTTTTCTCTATTTGAATTCTTTTAATTTTATTTGCCATCGGAACTATAAAGCCAAGATTCAAAAACTGAATAGAAGCAATACTTAATGAGCATATTAAAAATAGTCGATAGATTTTTGTAGCAGAGTAACCACCAGCTAAAATTGCCATAAGTTCACTGTGATTTTTAAGCTTATTAAGCGAAAAAAGTGTTGCTAGTAAGGCGCTTATGGGAAACATCTTTCCAGAAAGTTCAGGGAGTTTAAGTAGATACTCTATTAAGACACGTTTCGCACCATAACTACGCATGAAACCATTTATAATATCTCCAATACTTACTAGTAAAAATAAAACAATTAAAGCTCCAATCAGAGATTTAAACCATTCTTTAGCAATAAATTTTGAGAGTAATGACATGAACTAATTATACTTTCGATTAATGTATTTTGCCAATGTGTTGAGTAATGGCCTTAAGAAGAAATTAATTCCATTCTTTAGCATTTCGCTTCTTTCCACATATGAAACAAACTTAGGAGAATAGAGGTAATAATACTCAATAAACAGGCGTCCTAGATGGTACTTACTTAGAATTGGCTTTAAGCTTCTAATCGTAATCGTAGTCGGATGGCTTGGCCCATAACACATAGTTGAAACATAACACTTTTTAGATTGAACAAAAATTTGTTGTAAAGCATCGTTAAGCAACGATATATGAGGGGTAACCTTCTGGTTCTTCTTAATAAACTTTCTAAGCATTTCAGCATTTAAAACCTGATAGGGCTGATTAATTGTAAACTTCACAAATTGGGACAATGCTTGAACATATATATTTTTTAAACTTGGAGTCATCTCGTTAATGCGAGATAGTTCCCAGTATACATGACTGATAAGAAGCATTTCTGTAACTTCTCTCTTACTGTCAAACATTGAGGGAGAAAGTTTGTAGATATCATCTATATCATTGAGCTGTGATAAAATACTAAGGTATTCATTATATTTTTTTGTTGCGTTGATATAGTCTTTTTGAAGAAATGCCTCGCGTGCTTGTCTGGCAATAGTAATACGCTGCCCATACTTCTTTTGTAAAGCAAGTTGCCTTTTCGCTTTGTTTTTATCAACTTCTTTTTTCTTACCAGTCATTAAAATAAAACCACTATATTCATTGAAGATTCAAATACTTTTTCATCTCTATATATGATATCGGTTTTATTAGAAATAAGTTCAGATATTTTATTAGCGTATTCTAAAGAAAGTCGTGGTCCCATCCATGAGATACCCCAGGCTGTACCTTTTCTGTTTGCGTGAAAATTATGAAATCTTCCATACCGAATATAAACATCCTTAAAAGAGTTTAACTGGATTGCCCACTTATTAAATGATTCTTCCTCACGATTTGCCACATCACCGGAACCCATATCTGCAATAATATCTATAAATTCATTAATAGTGTATTGCACGCCTAGAGTGTATTGGAAGTACTCACTATTCTCTTGGCTGGGGTCTATAGTTGTAAACCCTATAACTAGTTTCTCAGAGTATACATGGGTTAAGCCTACAACAACTTGATTATATACTTCATCATCTATAACGCTCGAGTTTTCCTCTGTTCGTCGCAGGATGAAACCAAGACCCGTTGACTCAGATATGGTTCCGGCCAAGGATGCAGAAAACCTAGTTCGATCTCCAGATTCAAGGTTTTGCTGTTGATAGCTTATGCCACCATTTATTCCAGATGAAGTATCTATTATTGTTGTGATATCTGTTTGACCATCAGAATATTTACCAGAACGATCATCCGACTTATCTTGGAGAGATTCATTTGATCTTTGATAATAGAAACTTGATTTTCTGAAGAATACAACGGAGGCAGGGTTAAGTAGCGGAGCATCGTTGAGTGAAAGGGTCCCAACCCCAGCTCCGGCCGCTGACATTATCCTGGTAGATTCAGGTTCTGGCATTCCCATTAATGCAAAGGCATTAGTATAGTAAAATAGTAAAGTAGCCACTAAAGAATAATATTTATTCATGCTCGAAATCCTTATGTTATTCAAGTAATATAGTAATATAATTCTTCTAATAAGAAAAAAATGTTACTGAGGTTATTATGAAATTATTTATATGTTTATGGCTACTTGTTATGAGTTCATCAGTTCTGCCCTATAAACCAACTTTTGAGTCTCTTTTACGAAATGGAAACAATATTAATATAGGGAAAAATACAGTTTTAGCTAATTTAACAATATCTGAAATAGATCCAATCTCAAATCAAAAGAGAACCTCAGAAGAAGGTATTATCAATAATAGCTTTGTTAAGTATGTCATCTTCAATGAGAATGAGAGATATCCGGAGATGACCCAATTAGAATTTTCTGCAAATTCGTTTCGAACGAATATGATGAAAAGAAAAAGTGTGTATAGATTCACATCGTTTAAGAGCCTAGGCTTAAATAATGAGCAGATAGAGGCAAAGCTATATTACTCATTAATGAATATGCTCCTAGTTAATAAGAGTTCTATGTTTATGGATCTACTAAAGAGTATTGATCCAAATGTGCGAACAAATAAGGAGCTTATTAATCAGGAGAAGCTTGCATTACTAAGAAGCTATAAAACTTACTTAATAGCTATTAAGAATGATAAAGAATCTAACCTTGAAAACCCTCTTAAACCTAGCGCTGAAGATAAAAAAGAAAAAGCAAAAAGTGTCTATAATGATGTCCTGTTAAAGAATGATAACCTAGTGAAGAGGCAGAAGGTGGGGGACGATTTCTTTTACTTAGTTGATAGCGATAAGATTAAAGTGAAATTAGATGCTGACCATAACCTTCTTGAAATGACTCTCGAAACAAACTTGGGAAAATTATCTATTGTTCTTGGCAGTTTTTTAAAAATGGGATCAGGGTTAAGTTTTCCTGAGTACATTTGGATAACTGATCTTAGCGGTAAAAAATTCGAAATAAAAATGGAAAAATTTAGTATGTTTCCTGATAATCAAAACGCCCATAGAAATAGATTAAAGAAATATCAAAAATCTATAGAAACCAATAATATTACAGATGAAGCCATTCGGCCAAACTTTCTGCTGTAAAAACAGGTTGTTACAGCTTTTTCAATCATTTAAGTTTTTTAGTCTAGTAGCCGATATAGAGGTTGTAAAAGATTAAAGGACTTTAATATGTTTAGATTCTTAGTGACAGTTATGATGGTTGTACCCTTCTCTTCTATGCAAGCTATTGCAGGTGATCCCTTACTTGAGGCCGCTAGTAGTGGTGGATGGGGGAATGCAAGTAGCAATAGCGGGGATTCATCTTCGTCTTCTGATATTACAGCACCTGTGTCTTCAACTCAGCAACAAGCACCAGTTGTGTGTACCAAAGATAAGCAAACATCAATGAGTTATAAATCCTTTCTCGCACTTTTTGAGAAGGGCTCTAAAATGTCTATTAGTCGAAATGCTGGAGCAGGTACACTAACTCTTTCTGGTGGTAAGATGATTGCCAACTGTAACAATATGCTCGACTTTAATTTTTATCAACCTAAGGATGGAAGACCATATCTCTTTCAAGTTTCGTTTAAGAAGCCTGATGGGTGTTCTGCTGATAAATGTACTTATAACGTAAACTTGGCCGAAGATGGAATTGCAATAGGTGAAATGAAAGAAATTGAAGTTGCACCTAATTATGATGGTTTTAAAGAATGTTTAAAACTGACTGGTGTTATGGATGAAAACAATAAGTACGTAGAAGACAATATTGCGTCACTAGATTTTAAGCACCACGAGACTGGGGTGCAGGCGCGAAATAAGCTCTATTTTTATTCACATGGGCCGGAAGCTTCTAAGCGAGGTGGTGTCTACTCTGGAAATAAACTATCAGAAAATTCATGTCGCTTTTATGAAGATATTGCAAAAGATGGTTACACAATTTATTCAAAGTCTGATGTAGAAAGAAATAGAAAAGAAGTCATTTTTAACGATATTTGTAATAATGGAAACTATCTTGAGATTTCAAGGAGGCTACCAGAGTTTGCTGAGTTCGAAACGATGTATAACTCATTACTGAAAGTTAGAGATGCAAAAATTTTAGATGAAATTCAAGGTTTACATACAGAGCTTAAAGGTAAAGACTACTCATCGTTTGATGTAGACAAATACAAAAGAACAATTCAGGACTTCTATAATGAAATCGTGCTTCCACGAAAAAAGCAAATTGAAGCCTTAGTAACCCAAAAAGCAAAAACATCTAATAAAGATGATAAAAAGAGAATTGAAGGCGAAATAAAAACACTCGTTAAAGAGTTGTTAAAATATAATAAGAGTCCATATATTACAGTCAAGGACTACGCAAATATGAGAAGCTTTATACCTAAGTCTCCTCTACATGAGGAAGCCTGGAGAGAAGCAGCACTACTTGTTTATAAATCAAACAATACAGCACATCACTATTCTCGTTTTGACGAAGCTACACGTGTCTCTAGGGATTTAGAGCTAGCAAGTATTGGTGAGGTTCGTGAACTTGTTGAAGCTGATTTTAGTAAGCAAGAAGATAAAATGAAACAACTTGGCAGGCTTGCAACTGACCATGACTCAAGTTATGTATCTGACTATACCCAAAAGGCAGAAAGTCTAAAGTATGACCAACAGCTTTTTAATCAAGAGTCTCAGTATATGGTACAGCAAGAGCTAGCAAGTATTCAGCAAAAATGTATGAACCCTAGAATGTATTGGATTGTGAATAATCCTCTTATGCAAAGAAACTGTATTCAAAAAGCTCAGGCAAATGCAGCTATGATTAGTGAGGATACTCAATTTTTTAATCAAGATGTTCAACGTAGTCTACAAGGATATCAAACTCAAATTAATTCCTGGGGAAGTATTGAGGCTCAAAGAAATGCAGCTTACGGTGTAAAGCCATCAAATAATACTTCAAGACAAATTGATCCGAGATCAATGAGAGATCCAAGATTTTCTCAAATGATGTCAGCGAATAATTTAATGCAGAATAACTCACCACAGTTTTTTCAGCAGCAAAGTACTTTAAGGCAATCCACATTTCAGCAACCGAATCAAAACGGAAGAGTTTATACTCAACCGTTTGGACCAAGCATTCCGTTTAACCCAATAAATAGCGGGGCGAATGAACAGTTTCAATTTGGTATAGGAAATCAGCAAAGAGGGCCGGCTATGATGTATCAACAACAGCAAATGCCAGCACCGATGATGAACTATCAAAACTCACAACAGTACCAGCTATATCGTTAATTAAAAGTTAACTGAAAGGCGCATACCTGTAGCTGTTACGTTAGTAAGTGACAGCTCGTCACTCTCATTAGAGAATCCAAAGTAATCTCCAACCATATGATGGGCAAGATACCCAGTAAAAAGAACATTTGAGTTCCACTGATAATCAAAGGCAATATCAAATTCATAACCCATATCGTCTGATTGATCTTCTGTGGCGGTAAACTCTTTACCCTTTTCATGGTTATAAGCTGTGTCTCCACTGGCCGCAACTGCATTTGCTTTGGCCCAAAGAGCTGACATTTTCCATGTCCAAGCATCTGTAGAGTAATGGGCATAAAGTTGAGCGTAGGTCGTATTAACCATTGATGAGCTATAAAGATCACCACTAGCACTCATAAAGCTATGGTAGTTATACTTAAACATAATTTCGGAAATTTTATAATTCGGATGAAGGTACATTCCTTCAAATCCATTGGATTCACCATCATCACCTCTAATCATACCAGCGTTAAGGCCAACGGCCCACTTTGTATTAAGGTCATACTTTGATTCAAGGATATAAGCATTAGAGTCAATAGAAGCATCTCCGGTACCATAAACATTTCCAACATCACCAGATATCATTGGAATTTCTAGCTCAAAAGAGAACTTATTCCAAGTTTTAGCAAAGTAAATATCGATAAGTGTAACGTTTTGAGAGCTAGCAGTTCCACCGTAAAGTGAGTTATCAGATTCAACTTCTTTAATAGAATAATAAACACCAAATTTCATATTGCGGTTAGCATTATCATAAACGGCTGAGACACTTGTTTCATAAGCATCGTACTTACCGTTTGGATTTCCGTTTGTACTTAGTTTCGCCCACATTGGAGTTAGGTGAAAATTTCCTAATTTCATTTGAGCTTCAAAACCTTCATAGCCAGAAAACATTCTGTCCCAAACTCTGTTACCATCATTAACAACTGCACCAAGCCCAAAGTTTTTTGCAAAACGACCAACTCTATAGAGTGCAGTATCAGCATAGATTTCTGCATAAATTTGATTCATCTTTACATCTGAACTTGTGGATTGTGCGTAGTAAGCATTGTTTCCTGTATTTTGATCAGTATCTTCACCAAGTCTTGCACCTCGGTTATCACTACCAGCAGTTAATTCAGCTTTGATTGTTACACCATCATTTATTACAAAACTTGGATTAAGCTTTATAATCATTGATTGAAAGCGTGCATTGTTTTCTTCATCATTAATACATTGAGAGCCGTCTGAAACTGTACAGCTGTCTCCAGTTCTTCTGACATCCTTTATAATATTTGAATCTATTGCAAGTGTTCCATTCCAATCAACAGGGACAGCAAAAACAGAAAAAGATAACGTAGAAATGATAACAACGATAAGTATATTTAAGTTCACAAAAACTCCTTGAATATGATTTGCGAATTATTCTTTAAGTGATAGAAATAATATGAAATCTATACACGACTGGCAAACAAAGGGCCGTTTTAAATGCAAAATAAACAGATGCTGACGCGCCTAGCTAGGTTCGGCGTAATGCTCGTTGCAACATTCATAATTCTAGCAGGCTCATATATTTATATCGTTGTGCATGAATTAAAGAACAAGATTGATGATTCGAAAATTATCAGATCTGTAATTTTTCAAAAAATACCGAGCCTAGAGGCCAATTCAATCGTTTATAAACAAGATTTGAAAGACTTTATTAACTACAGTCTTGCTATAGAAGACAATCAAAGCATTAAAAGCCTTGAGCTCGACGGAAAAATCAAAGATATAGGGAATAAATATCGGGTTATTGAGGATATTGAATTGGCCGGAATATCGGTGAATAGTTGTACGCGATTTAGATGTATTCAAAACAGAAAAGATTTTTCGAAGGTGCCATCAAATATTTGGAAGGCTTTACTTGGTACAGAAGACTTTAGATTTCTGGAGCATCGAGGAATAGACCCTATCGCTATAGCAAGGGCGATTGTCGTAGATGTCATGGCAATGAAATTTATTCAAGGAGGCTCAACTCTAACTCAGCAATTAGTGAAGAATTTATTCCTAACGAATGAAAAAAAGCTATCAAGAAAAATGAAAGAAATTGTTTTTGCTATGTATATTGAAAACGTCATGGATAAAGACGAAATTGTTCAAATATATCTAAATGAAATGTTTTGGGGAACATACCAAGGAATATACATAAAAGGTTTTCAAGCCGCCTCTCTTGCATATTTTGATCGCTCGGCAAATACATTAGATGATTTTGAGTCAACAATACTTATAAGCCTTTTAAAAGGACCTAATTTTTACAATCCACTTAAGGGAACTGAAAGACTTAAAGGCAGGGCCGACGCAGTCTTTAAACGCCTTCAAGGACTGGGTCTGTTCCCAAAATCAAGTCAAGTTTGGACAGAGAAAACTTGGTTGAAGTTTAAAGAAGACTTTACATTGAGACAGAAGAAAAATTCTTTTTTCTCATATTATCTACTTTCACAAAATCATGAGATTCATCTTGATGCTTTCGAAAAATTAGTTTTTTATAATTCTATAGAACGCACTAAAAAGAGACTGGCGAAAAGAATTGAGGGAGCGGATATTGCGGTTAAGGTTTTCTATGCCAACAAGGACTGTGAATCATTTGAATGTCAGGAATTATTTACTCATTACTCTAAAATAGAGAGAGAAAAAAGGGCCGGTCTTACAACTGAGAAGCACCAGGTTGGAAGTCTGCTTAAACCAATTGTTTATGATGCTTTTATTGATTTGGGTAGGTCTTACACGGAAATCATTTCAACATCTCCGATTACATTAAATTTAAAATCTGGTCGTTGGAAACCTAAGGACTACTCAAAAGCGAAGTTAAAAGAAATGCCTTTAAGAATAGCACTACAGAAATCAAAAAATATTCCTCTTATCAAAGTCGCAAGTGAAGTTGGATTTGATAATCTTGAGGAAATATTGATGAAGCAGATACCTGGAATGAAGCAGCCATTGAGTGAATATCCGGCGCAGCTATTGGGGGCTTTAGAGCTAAGCCTGGAAGAAGTTTTTGTTACATATAAGAAATTCTTGGAAAGAAAGTGTGAGTTAGTAAAAAGCAAGAAAGTCGACTTTGAAGATTCAGTATTAAACTATATGAGTTCCGCCTCAGATACAACTATCTCCATACTAGCGAGAGAGCCTTTTAAAAATGCTTTAGTATTTGGCAAAACCGGTACAAGTAATAATGGCCTAGACAATTGGTACTTTGCTTTTGATGGTACAAACTATTTTATTACTTGGTTTGGAGTTGACTCTAAGCGAAAAGATTTGAACCTTAGGATATCTGGGGCAAGCTCAGCATTTTCGCTTTTTCAAGACTTCATTAATCACCGAGGAAAGGCCATCTCAGAGATTATCTGCGAATAGTTATTTAAGAAAAGTAAAGTTTTCCTCTTGCCAAAAATGCCACTGAAATGTATATTTTTTAAACAACAAATCATTGTAGGGGTGTCGTCAAGTGGTAAGACATCAGGTTTTGATCCTGATATGCGCTGGTTCGATCCCAGCCACCCCTGCCAATTTTGGAGATTATATGAGACGAATAGTATTAGTCTCCGGTACCTCAAACAAATCTCTATCCTTGAAAATTTCAGAATTTTTAGATGTTCCGTTAGTTGATCCTCAAATTAGACAATTTGCTAATGGTGAAATTTATTGTGAGATAGAGAAAAATGTTAGAGGAGCGGATGTCTTTATTGTGCAGACTACTTCGAGTCCTGTGAACGACAATTTAATGGAATTACTGATTATGATTGATGCCTTAAAGAGAGCATCGGCAGATTCTATTACGGCCGTTGTTCCTCACTATGGCTATTCAAGACAAGATAGAAAAGCCAGTCCTAGAACTCCGATTTCAGCCAAGTTAGTTTCTGACTTAATAACAGTTGCAGGTGCTAGTAGAGTTGTCACAATGGATCTGCACGCCGGTCAAATTCAAGGATTTTTTAATATTCCTTTTGATAATATTTATGCTTCACCAGTATTTTTAAAATATATTAAAGAAAATATTGATTTAAGTAATCTAACACTTGTATCTCCTGATGCTGGAGGGGTTGAACGAGTTAGGTGGTACGCAAAAAGACTTGAAAAAGATATCGCCATGATTGATAAAAGAAGAACAGGTCCTAACGTTGCAAAGGCCATGAATATAGTCGGTGATGTTGACGGTAAAGACGTTATTATTGTTGATGATATGATTGATACAGCTGGAACTCTTGTTGAGGCGGCTAAGACTCTTCGTACTCACGGAGCTAAGAAAATTTATGCATTCGCAACTCACGGTGTATTTAGTAATCCAGCAGCAGAAAGAATTGATGCATGTGTTGAGATGGAAGCAGTCATTATCACAGATACTATTCCTTTAACTCCTGAACTTAAGAAGGTATCAAAAATAAAGGTTTTAAGTACTGCAGAAATTCTATCAAAAGCTATTCATCGTACTTTTAACCATGACTCTGTCAGCTCACTCTTCGAATAACTATGATTAAACTAATCGTTGGTGTTGGAAACCCTGGTATTGAATATGATCTCACGAGGCATAATATTGCCTGGATTTTAATTGATGGTCTGCCTCAAATTAGCTCAAGTAATTGGAAAATGAAATTTAAGGGGGACTATACGGACTTTAATCACAAAGGTGAGAGGATCTATGTACTTAAGCCCCAAACATTTATGAATTTAAGCGGCGAGAGCGTTCAGCCACTATGCCAGTTTTTTAAAATATTGCCGGAAGAAGTGCTAGTCATCCACGATGAGCTTGACCTCCCTTTTGGACAGATTCACTTTAAGAAGGGCGGTGGTCTAGCTGGCCATAATGGACTTAAATCAATTGCAAAACATCTTGGAACAGATACTTTTTATAGGATGAGAATTGGGATTGGTAGGCCGGATAGAGGCTCGGTATCAAGTTGGGTACTCTCAAAAATTCCAAGCTCTATGGATACAGAGCTAAATCTTGTAATGCGTAAATGCAACCAAGCCTTGGACAGCTTGTTAACAGATGGCTTTAAAAAAGCATCAACAAACTATAATAAGAAAGATTTTTTATCTTTGGACTAGCAGTCTTGCATTGTGCCTAGGCACTTTGTGCATAATATTATATTCCCTATGCAAACTTATTTATCGGAGAAAGTATGTCATTAAACGTTGGTATTGTTGGGCTTCCAAATGTTGGAAAATCTACTATTTTTCAAGCTATTACGAGTGCGCCTGCTGAGGCAGCTAACTACCCGTTTTGTACAATTGAACCGAATGTTGGAATTGTACAGGTGCCAGACGTTCGAATGAATAAAATAACAGAATTTATTAAGCCTCAGAAAGTTATTCCTGCGGTTATGGAGTTCGTGGATATTGCAGGTCTTGTTGCCGGTGCTTCAAAAGGTGAAGGACTTGGTAACCAGTTTCTAGGTCATATTCGCCAAGTTAGTGCTATCGCTCATGTCGTAAGATGTTTTGAAAACCCAGACATTATTCATGTTGCAGGAAAGATTGATCCACTTTCAGACATTGAAGTTATTAATATTGAGCTAGCTTTCGCTGATTTAGAAAGCGTAGAGAAAAGGATTAAGAATTCAGGGAGAATGCTTAAATCAAATGATAAGGCTGTTAAGGCTCAGGCATTAATCGCTCAACCTGCACTTGAAAAGTTAAAAATTGCCCTTGAAGAAGGTCATCCTGCAAGATCAGTTGATCTCGATAAAGAAGAGCTAGAAGCCATTAAAGATCTTCACTTAATAACATTAAAAGATATGCTATATGTTTGTAACGTAGATGAAGACTCCATCTCAGAAGATAATGACCATGTTAAAGCTGTTAAAGAACTTGCAGCAAAAGAAGGGTCAAAAGTTATTAAAATCTGCGGATCTATTGAGTCTGAAATATCTCAACTAGATACAGTGGAAGAGAAGACTGAATTTTTAGCTGACATGGGTCTTGAGGAGTCAGGACTAGATATTCTTGTTAAAGCTGGCTATGAGCTATTGGGATTAAATACATATTTCACTGCTGGTGTGCAAGAAGTTCGCGCCTGGACATTTGATGACGGATACAAGGCCCCACAGTGTGCTGGTATTATCCACACAGACTTTGAAAAAGGTTTTATTAAGGCGGAAGTTTATCACTGTGAAGACTTATTTGTTCATCACTCTGAAGCAAAGCTTAAAGAAGCTGGAAAGTTTAGAATTGAAGGTAAGGAATACATTGTTAAAGATGGCGATATCATGCACTTTAGGTTTAATGTCTAACGATCAAACCCTAAGTGAATATCATAAATCTGATTTAAATCATTAGAATCTGATTTATTATCTGCAAGTAACATTTTATAGAAAAAGATATTTCTAAAAATAAGTTTTACATATTTTCGTGTTTCCAAATAAGGAATATTCTCAATATTTTTAAGAATAGATTCACTGTTGAGGTAGGTCTCTTGCCATCTATCTACACGCCCTTCACCAGCATTATATGCAGCTAAAGAGTATACAAGATTATTGTCGTATCTATTCATTAAGTTGTGAAAGTACTTAGTTCCAATCGTAATATTTAAATTGGAATTGTATAGGTGCTTATTCTTTACTCGTCTTTTGAAACGCTTTGCAGTTCCAGGCATAAGTTGCATTAACCCTCTTGCACCAACATGAGATCTAGCAAAACGGTTAAAAGCCGACTCTTGTCTAATTAAAGAAAGTGCAATGATGGGATCAAACTCTTTCGTTTTACTCTTAACTTGTGCGTAATACGGAACAGGAAAAAGTAGCTTAAGTGTACTCTCATTAACAGATAATTTATTTGCTTCAATAGAGCTATAAAGAACTTTAAAGCTATCAAGATAGTAACCATTTTTAGATAAGTGATAGGCAATTGCTAGAATATGATTTTCCAATAATTTAGGATCTTCATATTTGTAAATATTCTTTAACTCACTTCTAAAGAAGGTATTGTTATTTACTGTATTCCAAAGTGACAATCTTTTTAAAGCATTTATGTTAATGTTCTTATTCGCAATTGAGCGATATTTCTTTGTACCGATATGCGATAGATAAATATTTTTTGTATCGGCGTCATTATCTTTACTAAGAACCTTAGAAGAAAGAATAGCATAATAACTTAATGGATTTTTTGAAATAAGGTCCTTAAATATTTTAGATGATCTTGCTTCATTACCAGCTTTGAAATTCATCAAACCAAGCCAGAAATATAATTTTGAATTATTGGTTGGATCTTTAATCGATTTTAAGTAGTTTGTCTCAAGCTCTGCTAGGGCATTCTTATATTCACCTTGAGAGATATAACTCCACATATGTTCAAATATGGTCTTGTCGTAATGAAAAGATTTTTCTCTCAATATTCTCTTAAATAAGCGTTGGGCCTGGGTATGTTTAGATCTTCGTGCTAATGACTTTCCATGTGCTAAAAGAGAAAGCATTGCTTTCTCTTTAGGTTGGTATTCTAATGTCAGGTTAAAGTAATTGAGAATAGACTGTGTCGATACTTTGAGTTCTTTATCTGAAATGGTACTATTATTTAATTTCGCTAAAGTCTCCTTCATCATCTTCTTTAATTCTTTATAAAAAACATGTTTGGTAGATCTTTCTGCTAAGTCTTTTGTTTGTAAATATCTCGTAAATTCAGGTGTATAAGTAATCTTTTTACGAATGTTTTTCTTGGGAATTTGATCAGTTTTTGTATAGTAAGTTATGGCCGCATTCGATAGGGCTATATTTGGTTTAGTATCACGAGCGTATAGTGAAAAGGTTTTAGAAAGATTCTTTGTCAGCTTTGGATGGAAGATATAACTTTCATGTTGAGCTAAATAGACTCCTTGGTTCTTTATAAACTTTCTATATTTAACTCTCTGAAGAATACTGAGGTACTTATTTAGGCAAAAATACTTCGCATTATTTGTAAGAATATTTTGGATTGTATTTTCACCGTTTAAATCAATATTTGAACAAGCCTTTTTAATTGAAGTAAGTGTATTTGCTTTAGAAATATCAAGCATAAAGCTTGGCCATGTACGGTACTCAGAAAAGGTTTGATTCTTTGCAAGTTTCCTCTGTAAATTTCTCATTTTTGAATGTGAAAAAAGAAAATTTTTAGAGTTTTTAAACTGACGGTTGAAATCTGAAGCAATATTTTTTTCAGTTTTAGTGATATTAATTCTAAGGTCAGAAAAGATGGTTTGAAGATCAGGGTTAAGCGCCGATTTCTTTGCAGAAAAAGCTGTAGAACTGAGGATTGCTATAATACACACTGCAAAATTTTTTAAGTACAAATCGCCTCCATGCATTTTGTAAATACGCTAATATATTACATTCTTTTCAGTCCATTGTTAAGTGCGTAATTAATGTATGTGGGTTGAGTTATTCAGTCGGGTACTTAGAGTCTTGAAATTCTTGAATTTTCTTTTGTATTTCATTCAGAACCGGCTTTTTATCCTCGGGAACGACTAGGGATATATTCTCTATATATGCAGAAACCTCTTGCAGATAGTCAATTTCATCTTCAGACTTCTGAGTTAAGTATTCAATTGTTTCATTTATTTCCACAGCAACTTCTTTAAACTGATCGTGTTCCCTAAATGTTAGGGGGTATAATGCTCCACCAGCTCTTATCTCTCGCAAGTATTTGGATACTTTATACATAGGACCTGCAATTCTATGAGACATATATAGACAGAGGGCAAAAACAAGACCGATAAAAGAAAGCTGTATTGCCATCAAAATCCAAATAAGCTGATCTCTACTGGCTGAAAGCTGCTCAACATTTTGTTCCGGTGCCATATTTATGAAATTATTGAAAAGATCCCAGATCGTAATAGGATATATAAGGCTACCTACAAAGACGATTGAGCATATGATCAAACAAAAGCGATATTGAAAGCCTGGATTAATAATAAATATATTTCTATTCTCTGCCAAACTAAATCCTTTTGAATTATGTCTCTTTTATTCTATATTATTGCATAATTTAAAAAAGGTAAATATAAGCCATAATAAGGAAAATAATGAACGAAATAGTAGAGAAAATTTCTAAGGTAATAAACCCCGTTACAGGTAAAACTCTCGGCGAGGAAGATAGAGTCATATCGGCTGACATGAAAGGTGAAGATTTACATATAAAATACAGAAGAGATGAAATTGATCCAGAAAACAAAAAAATATTGGAAAAAAATATTCTTACTGCTCTTGAAGGTACAATCGCAGAAGATAATATTTTTCTTTTGGCCCAGTCTGAGAATGCGAAAGATGTTTATGGTGCAGTGGGTGCAGATGTAGCTCCATCAGGTAAACCAGCTCAACTTAAAGTTGGACATGGAACTGTAGGAGAAAAAAGGAAAATATCGGGTGTTAAAAATATTGTTGCGATTGGATCTGGAAAGGGTGGTGTTGGAAAATCCACTTTTACATCGAACTTTGCTGTACAGTTAACAAAAATGGGACACAAGGTTGGAATTATAGATGCAGATATCTATGGGCCTTCAATGCCTATACTTATGAATAAAAGAAATCACAAACCACAGTCAACTGATGATCAAAAAATAATTCCTCTGGAAAGCTTTGGTATAAAGTTTGTATCTTTTGGAAGTTTTATACATGAAGATGAGCCTGTTGTATGGCGTGGACCAATGCTAGGTGGAGTTCTTAATCAATTCTTTTTCGAAACTGATTGGGGAGAACTAGATTATCTACTATTAGATCTTCCACCTGGAACTGGAGATGTTCAGTTATCAATGATTCAAAACTTAATTGTGGACGGTTCTATTATTATATCAACCCCACAAGACCTTGCTCTACTAGATGCTAGGAAAGCGTTGCATATGTTTGATAAGCTTGGTGTTCACGTCATTGGAATGATTGAGAATATGAGTTCATTTATTTGTACAGATTGTGGGAAAGAGCATTTTATTTATGGAACGGGGGGAGTAACTACTGCTTGTAACGATCTTGGTGTAGGCTTTCTTGGGAAAATACCAATGAGTATGGGACTAAGGAAAGGTGCTGACTTCGGAAAGCCGTACATGTTTAATCAAGAAATGCATGAAGGTGAAGAAGTATGGAAGAGCTATATAGAAATAGCTTCCAAGGTAGACAGTTATTTTAAACCCGGAGATACTAAGAAGGCAGGAATTATGTCTATGTTAATGGGTAATAAAAAGAAATAGGTGAATATTGAGCTTTGAAATTTTTAAAATAATTGAAGACCAGGCGCTACTAGGATTTACAGGTAAAATAAATCTTCAAGTGAAGTCTAATAGTGCTCATGTTGGTAGTATTTATTTTTTAGATGGAAAAATTATTAATGCAGCTTTATCAGAAATGGATTCATACAAAAGTTTTATTAATTTATGCATTGAAAGTAATGTTAATAAGAATATAAAATTTGTTGTGGAGCCAGAGCTACTAACTTTAATAAATAAGAAGATAGATATACCGTTTAGCGTTCTAAAGAAAAAAATATTAAGTGTCTATGATGAATATATTAAAGCCAAAAAAAACAAACCACCTATGAATTTAAAGATATTAACTAAGACTAAATTTTTAAATTCAAATGAGGAAGTAACAGCGCAAGAGTTTAAACTACTTTGTAGCTTATCAGATTATAGCAGTGTTAAAGATATTTATACTTACTCAGATCTCTTGGAGTATGAAATAACAAATACACTAATGTCCTTAAGAAAGAAAAATGCAATTAAATTAATACAAGTAAGTAAGGAGTAAAAATGAAAACGCAAAAGCATAATGAAGGCCCAGTAGGCGAACTCAAAGTCATGATCGAAGAAAAAATGATAAATGATCTAAACCTTATGGTTGAGAATACTGATTTCTCTATAGATGAGCTTGTTGTTATTGCCCTTAAAAGGTTTCGCTCATCTCATGCAGATTATATGGGTGTAAAGGTTGATTTTCCTTAAGCCCTTTTGAACCTTAAAACTGTCTAATATCTAGGCAGTGCCTAAACTATATACAAACTTATCTCAGAAAAGACTTTAATTACAGTAGGTTATGCCCACTGCACCTAGGCTATATATTGGCACGCCCCTTGCTTTATATATGGCATAGGAGTTTTAAATATGAAGGCCATAAAGAGCATTACAATTTTCACGTTTTTCACCATTGCAGCTTTATTTGTTGTACTGGGAGGATTCAATTCGATCTATACAGATCAAACTGCATTTATGGAAAATGACTTTGATATTAAATTTGCTAAAAGAATAGATGAAATGAATGGTGAAGTTACAGTTGGAAGACTTGCAGCTTCACTTAGACCTTGGAAAGATAGCGTTAAGAAAATCGACATGAATAAGGTTAATGCACAAGCTTCTAGCTTAGATGTATATGTAGTTGGTAAAGAAGTTAAAGCTCAAGTCGCGGCAGTTCAGGATTCATTTGTTCCAGAGCCAGCAGTTAAAGACAACTTAGTTTTAGAATTAACTGGCGGACTATATGATAAGGCATCAATTAATATTGGTAATAATATTAATGGAGCTGCAGAAACAGTAGATGGGGTCATTCAAAACGTTAAGATTAATCTTCCTGGTGGGGAGGTATTTACGATAGATACAAGAGAGAGAATGGTAGGAAACGTTTTTGAGTTCGAAGACTCACAAACTAGAGAACTACGTTCTGGATTATTTTATAAAGTGAAAGCTAATACCTATATGATTACTATTACAGACGACTCAAAGTATGCAGGCTTAAGATTAGAATTTAAGGCTGAGAGTAAAGGCGAGAGAGAAGAAAACTTTGGGCAAGCTGGTTATGATCAAGAATTAGCTGCTATTGAAAAAGAAGAGAAAGAGAATCAAGCAGAACAACAAAAAGAAGAAAGTAATGAATCACAGTTTGATAGCAAAGATAGCTATGCACAAACTGAGGAGTCAAACCAAAATAACTCTGAAGTTTACGATTATCAAAATGAATATAATGACGAGTATGATAATGAAAATATAGATCAAGAACAATTTGCTAAAAACAGTGAAGATTTTTATTCACCTGTAGAGAATGACTACTTTAAAGAAGATACAATGCAATTAGATTTAGATACTGAGCAAAGCTACGGACACAACTTTAACCAATAACTAACTTAACATTCAGTAATATTAACGGCCAGTCCTCCACGACTGGTCTCTTTATATTGTTTCTTCATATCTTTACCAGTTTGTTTCATTGTCTTTATAACCTTATCTAAAGAAACAAAGTGTGTACCATCACCTCTTAATGCCATTCTACTCGCATTAATAGCCTTTATAGCACCCATAGCATTTCTTTCAATACAGGGAATTTGCACGAGACCACCGATCGGGTCACAGGTAAGTCCTAGGTTGTGCTCCATCGCAATTTCAGCCGCATTCTCAACTTGCTCTGGCGTTCCTCCAAGGACTTCGCATAAAGCTCCGGCCGCCATAGAACACGCAACTCCGACCTCACCTTGGCAGCCAACTTCTGCACCAGAAATACTTGCATTTGTTTTATATAATATTCCTATAGCACCAGCTGTCAGAAGAAAATTAATGACACCTACATCAGAGGCTCCAGAATGAAATCTTCTATAGTAATGTAGCACTGCGGGTATAATTCCGGCGGCACCATTTGTAGGAGCTGTGACAACTTGACCACCAGCTGCATTTTCCTCATTTACAGCAAGAGCATAAAGATTGACCCAATCCATAACACTTAGAGAGTCTGTTAATTGCTGTTCAGGATTCTCTAGAAGATTTTTATATATTTTAGGAGCTCTTCTTTCAACTTTGAGGCCGCCAGGTAAAATTCCCTCGTTTTTAAAGCCTCTTTTTACACAGGCCTGCATAACACTCCATAACTTTAAAGCGTCAGATTCAACATCCTCTTTGGACCTCCATGTGAGTTCATTTTCAAGGATGATTTCAGATATAGATATATTGAGATCTTTTGAAATATTTAAAAGCTCTAAGCCAGATTTAAATGGATGTTTAATTTTTGAAGTATGGGGATTAATAATATTTGCTTTATCAACCTCTGTATCTTCAATAATAAAACCACCACCAATGGAATAGTAGGTATTTTTAAAAATTTCAACTCCGTCACTATCAAAAGCAGCAAAGCACATTCCGTTTGGGTGATAGGGTAGGTTCACCCGTCTATGAAATTTAATATCTTTAGAAGGATTAAAACTTATAATCTTTTGATGCTGTCCAAAGTTTAACTCTAGCTTCTTTATACTTTTAACATTCTCTATAATAGTATCAATTTTATCTGAATCAATTGTTACTGGGTCATGCCCTTGAATACCTAGAATAAAAGCTTTGTCAGTTCCGTGACCTTTTCCAGTAAGGGCCAGTGAACCGTAAAAATCGCATTTAATTGAAACTATATCGTTGAACTTATTAAACTCAATGACTTGATCAATAAATTTTTTTGCGGCCTTCATTGGGCCCACAGTATGTGAACTCGATGGGCCAATTCCGATAGTAAAAATATCAAAGATACTTAAGGACATTAGAACCTACAAGTGAATTCCAAATAATGCACAAATCAGCCATAAGGTAGCAGACGTGAATAGAGGAATGGTGAGATTATCATCTATATTAACTGGTATTAAATCAAACAGAGTACAAATAAGGCCTAGCAACATCGAAATGAGAAGAGTTAAAAAACTAACTTCGCCGTAATATCCTGATAGAACTGCAAGTGAAACTAAAAAGATCGAAACAAAAAAAGCTATTCCACCTTCAACCGAACGAGTTGGTGTGATTTTATGCTTACCCCATTTTATGCCAACTATAGCAGATAATGGATCGGCGAGTGCAAGTGAGTAAATCCCTATCAAAGCAATAGGCTTTGGAAAAGTAATTATAGTTAATAGTACTGCCATTGCATATGGAACCATGGCCGATTCTTTTAACTGCTCTTCTGCTCTTATAATAAATTTTGTGAAAGGCAGTAGCTTGGCGGCCGTTTCAGGATAGTTAACTCTAATTTGCTCAACAACATATAAGAGACAGGCAATCGTTCCAAGAAAATGAACCATCTGCGAGTGATTAAAGGAAATTAAATATAGCGTTGCAATTGAACCACCATTGAACATATGAAAAAGCCGTCTCATTACTTGAAGGTTATGCCTTGTAGCAAGAGGTGAGTACGTAGAATCCTGCTCAATGTCTATATTGGCTGAAATGAGATCCGAGTCTTCAAGCTCATTATCTTCCCAGCTATAATTAATATGATCCATAAATATTTCCTTACAAATAAGTATCGGAGTATGCCCCCAGCGACATAAATTGTAAATATTTACTAAACTCTATGTGCTTGAATTTATAGGGGTAGTAAAGTTATTTCTAAGGTGATTTGATAAATGGCTGACAAGAACAGTGTGAAATACTACTACACAGCACTACAAGTTTTAATATCGGCCATAAGCTCAAGCTTATACTTTGATGGGGAAGACTTTTTTAGATCTCCAGATCAGACGCAAATAAAAAAATAATCTTCTTGGGTTTTGATGGCCTTGATCGAAGGTATTTTGATTATGCTGAAAAGAACTTAGGACTATTTAAAAAATTTAAAACAGTGGTGACACACGTAGCACCATTTCCATCAATTTCAGACTATTCATAGAATAAAATTGTTGGGACAACAAAGGTGTATGGCGCTAAAGGACGAATTAAAAACTATGAAGCGACCTATTTTGATCCTAGTAGAAATAAAGTCATCTAAGGCTAACTTCGTTTAATATGAGGTTTAAGCCAATTGCTTTTCAGCAGATGGGACTTAGTCTAAAGGTAACTAAAAATGTTTCGAGCGCAAATGTATTATTTGGGGGAACTGGAAAGGATGATTCTCCATTTCAAGTTTGGTTCACTGTACGTATTAATAAAGAAGATACAATTCGAGAAAGCTTTGATGAGGATGCAGAGTCTTTTATCTTTGGCTATTATTGAGGAAATCAAATCAAAAATAGAAGCTTGGTCGATGGTGAAATTTATGTAAATTACTACTCTAAGAAGAATTTTGTTATGACTGTTCTAACTGAGGCCAAGCAATTACTATTAGCACATGAAGCAAAGGATCTTGGGTAATTTTTCGACTTTGATCGAAACATATATGAAGACATGAGAAAGCCTTCCCTGATAGGAATCTGAAGAATGCAGAAATTATTGGAATAACTTTTCAACATCATTCGAATGATACTAAAATTAATTCAGAGGCTTTCTTTAAGCAGTTAAGCTTCAAATAGCCTGTAATTATTACCTTATGCTAAGCTAGCAACTGTCAGTTAGTTTCAATTATGAGATTAATCTCCCATCAAATGGGGAGAAAATCTAATGTTTAAATCCATTATCATATTATGCTTATCAACACTATTATTTGCTGGCTGTGCACCAAAGAAAAAGGCTATAAGTACTACTTTGGGCGGTGAATCTCAGCCTATTGAAGAGGATAATATTGACCAAGATTTAGGACCAGATATAGTTCAGTACACACCTGAAGAAATTCAACAGAAATTAGTAGGTAATATTTATTGTGAAGAAAATCCTAGTCGGGAGGATAATGGTGATCTAGTAGCACAACACTTTTCATTTTTTGCTAATAATATTATCCACTTTAGCTTCGTTGGAAATGCACATAATACAAAATCTTTTGGTGGATCATGGGGACTTTCTGGAAAAGTATTAACTATGAAAATTAATATAGCTGGTGAAAGTCAAAGACTAAAAGCTTATACCGGTTTTAAGTTAAGTGGAGTCCTTGTTTTAAATCTAAGTGGTTCTATCATAACTTTTAATCCATGTGGAAAAACAGCGGATATTGATCTCAATAATGCTACTGTTACTCCAGATAGTCCTGATAGCACGCTACCTTTAATGAATATAATAAAAGGTAATCTCTTCTGTAATATTGAGGACATTAATCATCAAGTCTATTTTGCATTTGATAATAGGTACTCTGAAGCGAGAGTTTCTGGGGGTGAGGATGCAGAACCTATCTTAAATGGTGTGTGGTCACTTGAGAATAATATCTTAGTTGTTAGTGGTAATGAAGTATCAGCAGTAGAAACTTTGTTAGACTATACATACGAAGGTATCCTAGTAATGACTAGGGACTTAAGTGAAACGAACTTTAAGGTTTGCTATTAATCTATTTAGCCAAGTTTAACTTTATTAAAAGTCTAATGTAGCAGTGTCCTAGATCAAACTCACCCTTCTTATGACCCATATTGATCGCCGTAGGAGTTTTATGATGATTATTATGAAACCCTTCTCCTCCTGAAATCATGGCGAGGAGCTTTGAGTTCTTAGATAAATCTGATGTCTCATAATTCCTATAACCATACATATGACCAATGCTATTGATTGCCCAAGTTGAATTTAAGGTGATCATAAGTCTAAAGCACCCTAACCATAAAAGCATATCAACGCCGCCAAAGTAATAAAGCGCGATAAATGTCATCAATAGTAGTGGCGCAAATAGTTTTTGAAATAATACTAATGTAGGATCATTAATAAGATCTTTGGGTGGATTTATGAACTCTTCCATTTTCTTTCTTTTATCTTGTTGAAAAAGCCAACCTAGGTGAGATTTCCAAAAACCCTCTAATGTAGATTGTATATCTTTCTCAGTATCAGAATATTTATGATGAGTTCTATGAACTGTACACCAAAGGATAGGTCCAGCCTGTCCAGCTAGTGAGGCGAGAGTAAGGTGTATTACACGAATTATGGGATGAGACTTAAAGGCTCTATGAGTTAATTCTCTGTGGTAGCAAACACTAATTCCAATAGTTCCAAATAATTGCCATAGCAAGATAGCAATTAGCATAAGGTTTAAACTAAAATAATTTGTAAACGCTAAAACAGCTCCAATGTGAATAAAGAGTAAAAATAGAGAAAGAAATATGAGCTGTATGAACTTATACATTAAGGGCGATATATACTGTGAACATTGTTAACAAAACATTGAAAACCACATTATATAAACTTCGTTTGAATTCAAGTTTGTATGCTTCAAGTAATAAGTCTCTTTGAGCGACTCTTAGAATTGCTCTGGCCAAAAACATCGCTGCCAGTATTAATAATATGGCACTCTTTGTTTTTGAATCTTCAAAAGCAGCTGTATAAAAAGTAATGGCGGAAGTGAAAAGAGCAAATTTTCCAACAGCTCTTACACAGATATGATATTCAGGAGAAAACTTTTCCGGAAGATCTAGCTTGTAGGTTTTTTCACAAAAGTATCTTATCCATGAAGCAGGACCTATAGAAGTTATTCCACCTATCAAGTGATAGACTCCACTACCGTATAAAATTAATTGTGCTGCAGAATCTAAAGAATTCATATCTAAGGTTATCCAAAAAGCTTTGTGAATGGAAGTAAAAAAACATCAATAAGATTGGTATCATGTTGTAATTTTATGACTTTTAGGAGTAATTATAAAAGTTCTGTTAGTATCGTTTCTAGTTCTTCTTTAGAGTAAATACTTGCAGGTGCAAAATAAAGATCAATTGTTGAAAATGGCTTTGGAAACTTAGCTTTGTTCCATGACTTCTCAAAAATTTTGACATTACTGGCAGCTGCTCTTACTGGAATTATGGGAGTCTCTGTTTTCTTGGCAACAGCACATATGCCCTCTTTGACTTTATAGATAGGGCCTCTCGGTCCATCAACTGCGAAGGCCATCTTGTAACCTGAGCGAACTTTTTTTATTGCTGCAATAAGACCAGAGATAGCTTTCTTTGAAGATGAGCCTCTAACCGCTTTATAGCCTAGTAGAGTTGCAGCATTATTCATTATCTCGCCGTCTTTCGATATTGATATGAGAACTGACATATTTCGATTTCTAAAAAAATTAAGAAGGCATAACTCATCTTGGTGAAAGAAAGCGAGTAAGTACTTAGTTTTAAGAGTTGGCCTGCGCTCGTTGTAAAACTTATAAAAAAGTTCTTTATCACTGTCAGATTTAAAGTGAAGTTTATACTTAAGTGTCATACCGATAAATCGGACCAGGAGAAATGCAATGAACCCTAATATTTTTTCTCTCATAATAAAAAAGGCCAGACTTTCGCCTGGCCATATCTCAAGTACTCTTAATTAAGCTAATATTTTTTTAAACTCTTCAGTCATAATTGGAACGATCTTATAAAGGTCGCCAACAATACCATAGTCAGCCTTAGTAAAGATTGGAGCATCTGGATCAGTGTTGATTGCAACAATAACCTTTGATGTTCTCATTCCTGCTAAATGCTGAATAGCACCTGAAATACCACATGCAATATATAGAGAAGGAGAAACCGTTTTACCAGTTTGTCCAACCTGCATACTAGGCGCTGCATATCCAGAGTCTACAGCTGCTCTTGAAGCTCCAACTGTTGCTCCAATAACATCTGCCATTTCCGAAAGAATGGAAAAGTTTTCAGGATTCTTCATCGCACGTCCACCAGAAATAATTATATTGGCTTCAGTTAGATCAACCTTCTCTGAAGCTGATGCGATAATTTCTTTTATGGCCGCTCTGATTTCTCCTGCTTCAACAGAAGCATCAGAAGCTGTTCCAGCTCCAGCTGTTGGAGATTCCGGCATACCAAGTGCATTTGGTCTTACAGTTATAAAGTGAGGCTTAGGCCCTTGAAGACTAACTTTCGCTAAACACTTTCCTGCAAAAAGTGGTCTTGTTCCTTGGAATGTGTCTCCTTCAAAAAGAAAGTTGACACAGTCAGAGGCCATTCCAGCATCAAACTTAGTTGCAAGTCTTGGTACCATATCTTTTGCAAGAGAAGTTGCACCAGTCATAACGTAATCATAACTACCACCTGAAATAAATCCATGAAGAGCATTTGCATATCCCTCTGGTGAATATTTTTCTAAGTTGGCACCATTTAACTTATGAACTTTTCCAGCTCCGTACTCTGCTAGGACTTTAACTTGATCATCGGCAAGGTCTCCTATCACAGCTACATCTATACTTTGCCCTGTAAGCTTACCTAGGATTTCTAGTGTTACGGGTTTTACGTTTCCATTATTTGTTTCAGAAAAAACTAATACATTCGCCATCTGATATTCCTTTGTTTATAAAACTTTCGCTTCTGTTCTTAATAAACCTACAACCTCTGCAACCACTCCTGCAGCAGCAGCGTCATCCATTGCATCAAACTTTTTACCAGCTGGTTTCTCAGGTGGAAGAGAGAAGTCTGAATAAACAACCCTTCTATCTTCAAGTGATACACCTACATCTGCTAAACTAAGTTGTTGCATAGGTTTTCTTTTTGCTTTCATTATACCTGGAAGAGAAGCATATCTTGGAGTGTTAATTCCTTTATTTGTTGCAAGAACAACAGGAGTTTTAACTTCATAGATTTCGAGAGCTCCACCCTCTATTTCTCTTTTCACAGTTACAGTATCGCCAGCTTGTTCGAATCCAACAATAACCGAAACAGATGGAAGTTCCATCATGGTAGCTAGTACTTGAGGGACTTGAAGACAGTCATCATCAATAGCTTGCTTCCCACAAAGAATAAGATCTGCAGATTTTCCAGATTTATCAATTGCTCCCTTAAGAGATTTTGCAATTGTATATGAGTCAAGGTTATCTTCAGCATCTACTAGAATGGCATCGTCGGCACCCATGGCCATAGCAGTCCTTAAAGCTTCAGTGTCTTTAACTCCACCAACTCTTAAAACAGTTACAGTAGATCCAGCATTTGCAGCCTTAACTAGTAACGCCTGTTCTACAGCAAATTCATCATAGGGATTCATAATCCACTTTATTGAACTTGTTTCAATAAAAGTTCCATCACCATTTGGCTGAACTTTAGTTTCCGTATCCGGAACTTGTTTTACACAAACAAAAATGTTCATTTAATACTCCTTCATCGTTAATAATATTATTTTATTTTCCAAGTACTTTTCGCGATATAACTAAGCGCTGTATTTGCGATGTGCCTTCATAAATTTGAATTAACTTTGCATCACGCATTAGCTTTTCAACTGGATACTCCCTAGAGTAACCGTAGCCACCGTATATTTGTACCGCATCTGTGGTAATTTGCATACATGAATCAGCTGTAAATGCCTTCGCAGCTGAGGCAATCAAGGTACTGTCTAGATTGTTGTCAGAAAGCCACGCCGCTTTTTGAATAAGTAACCTTGAGGCTTCGATCTTTTGCGCCATATCAGCAATCATAAACTGAATCGATTGGTGCTTTGAAATTGGAATACCGAATTGCTTTCTCTCATTTGCGTAATCAATTGAGCAATCCATTGCTCGTACTGATCCACCTAGTGCGATTGTTGAGACAAGAGGCCTTGAGTGATCAAGTGTCTTCATGGCAATGGCCCATCCTTCTCCAACAGCACCTAGGACATTTTCTTTTGGAACTCGAACGTTCTCGAAGCGAATACCACAAGTGTCAGAGCAGTTTTGCCCCATTTTATTTTCTTTTTTACCAACTGTGATTCCATCTAGATCTGCAGGTACTACGATAGCAGTAATACCTTTATGTTTTAGGCTTGGGTCAATGGTACAGTAAACAATTAGCAGGTCAGCGTGACCAGCATTAGTGATCCACATTTTTTCTCCATTTAGAATGTAGTCATCGCCATCCTCTTTAATTCTTGATTGTATACCCGCGGCATCGGATCCATGAGAAGGCTCGGTTAAGCAAAATGAAGCAAGTAGTGGCTTCTCGGTAAATGGACGAAGAAATTTCTCTTTTTGCTCAGCTGACCCACCAATAACAATAGGGCTAAGTGCAAGATCATTACACATTATAGAGGTGTACATTCCCATGCAACCATAAGAGAGTGCTTCTCCTATGGTAACAGCATCCAAGAGTGAAAAACCATTACCTCCATACTCAGATGGAATACAGGTATTTGTAAACCCAAGCTCCCATGCTTTATCAATAATTTCTCTTGGAAATATAGCCGACTCATCAAACTCAGCAGCTTTTGGTAACATTTCCTTGATAGCAAATTTTCTAGCTACTTCAAAAATTTCTTTTTGTTCAGTACTTAAAGAAAAGTCCATTTTTATTCCTTCTATATTGGTTTGGCAGAATTGTTAAATGTACTTGGAATTATAAAGTGTTTTTGAATTGTTTGAAAGTAGGGCAATTCGAACAATGGATATACAACAAAACTTCTTTGCTCCCATGAAGGATGTGGAATTTGGAGATTTTCATCACTTAAAGAGCTTATTTCCCAAAATAAAATATCTATATCAATTGTTCTTGGACCTTTATTTATATCTCTGGTGCGGCCCAGTATATGTTCTATTGAATTTATTTTTTTTAACGTTTCTTGAGGAGAAAGGTTGGGTATTTCAAATTCAAGAACCTGGTTATAAAAATCTGGTTGGTTAAGATACTCAACAGCTAGTGATGTATACACTCTACTTTCAGCAATAAATGTAAATTCATCGGAAAGAAGCTCTTTTGCTCTTGCGAGACTGCCAGATTTGTCACCAATATTTGATCCGGTAGCAAGAATTAAACTCATTGATCTTTTTTCTTTTTCGTTTTGGCTTTGGACTTTGTCTTGTAGCTCTTGATATATTTTTCCTCAATAGAAGGAAGGACTGTGTTGTTAGGAGCCTTGGGACTTGTTTTTAATCCACATGAAGATAGAAGTGTCAGGATTACTAATAGTTTAAAACTCAATTGAAAATCCTATGCCTAAGATATCAGTTCCTAGGTCTGCTTTTATAAACCAGCCGGGTACTAGTCTTCTGAATACTGTTACACCTGCAACAATGTTGGACTTTCTGAGTCCCTCAATAACAGCTGTTTCTCTATCAGCTTTTTCTTGTGCAGCCTGAGTATTATTTTCTGCAGTACCTGCATCTGGCGATACAACGGAATAAGTTTGAAAGCCTATGTAAGGCATGAAGTATGAATAAAGTGGAGCTTTAAATGTGTACTTTAGTCTTGCAGTAAAATTATTAACCTGTGTTTGAAGAGTGTCGTCAGGGAAGCCGTCAAATACGGTACGACCAAACAATCCTTCTATCCAAAAGTTATCCGCAAACTGGTAACCATATGCAAAGTTCCATTGATTTCCAACAAACCTGTCATTACCTCCATCAACATCGCTGTCAAAGCCAAACTGGGCCCAACCGGCACTAAGCAAATTATCAGGCTTGATGTGACGAGTACCTTTATAAAAATCTCCAAGGTTTTCTTCTAGTAATGCTGTTTCATTAAAAAGATCCTCTTCAGATTCAATTTTTACAGCGCTTTCAGCAATATCATTAGCTTTTTTCTTTGGTCTAAAAAGAGAGGAATCATCACCCTTTAATATATCAACTTCAAGGCCACGCTTGAGAAGACCCCACCTTGATAGAGAGTAGACTTTGAGTACTTTAATACCGGCTTTACCATCGTAAGTTTTTGCAACAACGGCCCTTGCAATTGCACCATCATTATTTCGTAAGGCCATTGTTATAAAGTCGCCTTTTGAGAGAAGTTGATTTGAGTTTGTAAGAATAAAAATTTTTCCAGAGCGCGAGATAATCTGAATAGTCTCACTGAAGAGCTCAGCTGAATCTCCAACAATACCCTCAGTATTAAAGTCATCTACGATACCTTGAGCGTATGCGCTTTGCGAAAAGAAGAATATACACATGATTAAACAGAATAAGTTTGAATGTGTTTTCAGCCTTTTAGTATACATGTGAATATTTTATAGAACTAAGCGCAATAGGTAAACTAACTAAATAACTTAAGATTGGAAAAATAGCATTTTTGTTATTTGACTCATGTACTCAGTTTTTGATAATAATATTATATACACAAGATATGGGGGAGAACTAATGACAATCGATGCTTATAATCAGCTATCTAGTGGTGCCGATAAAATGTTTGTAGTTGTTGCTGGAAATATAGGTTCTGGGAAAACAACGCTTACAAGAAAATTATCTGAGCGACTAGGGTGGAAGCCTCACTTTGAATCAGTTCAAGACAACCCTTATCTGGCCGACTTCTACGACAATATGTCTCGTTGGAGCTTTCCATTACAGGTCTACTTTTTAAATCACAGGTTTAACACCCATAAACTCATTGAAAGTGGTCAAGGCTCGGCGATTCAAGATAGATCGATCTATGAAGATGCAAATATTTTTGCAAGGGCCCTTTTTGAACAAGGTGACCTAGATCAGAGAGACTACGAAACATACCGAACATTATATGAATCAATGATTCAATATTTAAGTGCACCCACACTGATGATTTTTCTTAAAAGATCTGTGCCTAAACTTACTGAAAGAATTAAGCTTCGTGGAAGAGATTATGAGCAAGCTATACCGGTTGATTATCTTACTAAGTTGAACGGATACTACAATGAGTGGTTTGACTCTTATGATTTAGGAAAATCATTAATCGTTGAAACGGACGACCTAGACTTCCTTGAGAACGAAGAGCACTTTGATCACCTCGTTGCTAAAATACATGACTCCATTGATCAACAGGAAATGTTTTTCCACTACTAAATAAATTCAATTCCTAGGTAATGAAAATAATTGCCTAGCCGATAAAGTACTTGAACTGAGATACAATAATTATAATTGGGAGTTTAAGTATGAAAGTTTTATTATCACTATTTTTATTATTTATTTTTGCCGGCTGTTCAGGGTCAAAATCAGCAAATGAATTAGAAGATCAAGATGCTGGTGTTGAGATGGCAGAAGGCGATGAGTTTGAAGATGACTTTTCTGACAATGAAGAAGCATTTTCTGACGAAGATACAGCTGAAGAAACAGAGCTTGCAATGGATGATGGAGACTCGCCTGTAGTTATTAATAGTGCAGGGTCAGATGGTATCTATAAAGTACAAGCGAATGAAACACTTATGCTTATTGCTTTTAAAATATATGGTGACTATGACAGATGGAAAGATCTTGCTATGTGGAATAAGGAGACTTTAAATTCTTCACACTCTATAAGCGAGGGAATGGACCTTAAGTACGAAGAGCCAGCAGAGAAGTTTGTATGGAACCCAGAAGGTAATCCTTACCTGATTAAGGTTGGTGATTCTTTGGGGTCAATTTCAACGACAACATATGGGACAACAAAGCATTGGAATGATATTTGGCAAAATAATAAGCCAATGATTAAAGATCCAAACCGTATTTTTGCAGGTTTTACACTTTATACTCCTATATTGGAGTCTCGAGACATTGCCAATAGTGATATTTAGAGTTTAAAATTAAATGAATATATATCAGCAGGTCATAATGACCTGCTTTTTAGTTTAAAGTCATGAAAATAAAGAAACTTATTGTAGTGCTATTCTTTTTTGTATCATGTGGCGTGATCCAAGTCCCTTCATCTTTTAAAAATGAAAAGAAAGAAATTAATTTATCCTCATACCGAGAGTTAGATCAAGCTGACTTTGTTGATCATCTTGCAAGCTTTGAGTCAGTATATACTGAAGAATATGCGAGTAAGTTACAAGCACTAAGCTCTTATAATGAAGTTTATTTAGCGGGAATAGTGACAAAGATAACAGAATCAAATGAACTCTTTTTTAAAAAAAAAGTTAAGCCAAAATTTTATATAGTTACCTCAAAAACACCATATCATTTCTCCCTTCCTGGTTATAAATTTTTCTTTTCATCAAGTTTAATAGAAAAATATATAAAAAATGAATCAATATTAATTTGCTTGATTACTTATGAGCTAATCAGATCAGAGAAAAACATTTATAAAAAATCTATAATCATTCCTACTGGCTCCATGTCCACAAATAAAATTTTATCTTTATTAAGGCTAGAGACAAAGGACAAAGTAGAAATACATAAGTGGGCATTTTACTTGTTAAAACGCATGGGGTTGGATGTTGATAGTTATTTATCATGGCTTCAAATCAAAAATAGAAATTCTTTAGACTTCGCATTACAGCTTGGTGATATTCAGAGTATCTCCAGAGAAGAGGCATTATATAAAGCCTTTTTAATTCAAAATAGTGAAAGAATAGACAATTTCAAAAAGTATCAAGGATCTTCAAGAAAGTTTTATAATTTTATAAATAAGATTAAAAGGTAGAGGATGAAAGCGGAAGTATCAGAGCGGTTATTAATAAAAGAACTTTTTAAAAATAGCAAAGCTAGAATGAAACGAGACGATTTAGAGTTAAAAAATATAGATGGGCTTACCGGAGATGCGTCAACGAGAAGATATTACCGTTTAGAGACGAATGATATCCCATTTGTTGTGTGTTTGGACCACCCGAGTGAGTCACCTGAAAATTCATTTGTGAAGATGCAGTCATTCTTAGAGGAAAACGGTGTCAGGGTTCCACGTATTTACGATATGAATCTATTAAAAGGATACATGCTTGAGGAGGACCTTGGGAATGAGACTCTACTACATTATCTATCTAAAGTTAAAGATATAAAGGAAGAAGAATCTATCTATAAAAATATAGTTAGTATTTTATTAAAAATGCATGAAATTCCATTGAAAGATATTCAAGAAAATGATCCAACCGGCTTAAAGTTTGACTATGAAAAGCTTCAGTGGGAAATAGACTTTACGGTAGATTTTTTTCTTAAACGGTATTTAAAAATTGATGATGAAGGTGAGTTGAATGCAGTTAAAAATTCGTTTAAACCTGTCTGTGAGAGAATTGCATCTGAGAAAATGGTTTTCACTCATAGGGATTTTCATTCGAGAAATTTAATGGTTTTAGATGATGAACTTGTTACAATTGATTTTCAAGATGCGAGACTTGGGATTCCACAATACGATTTAGTTTCAGTCTTAGAAGATTGTTACTATGAAATACCGGACGAACTGAAGGTAAAACTGATAAAGCATTACTATAATTCCTTGCCTCCAGAAACTCATGGTCAAGGATCATTTGAGAACTTTATGTCTCTCTATAACGATATGCTTTTACAAAGAGTCTTTAAGGCCATTGGAAGCTTTTCCTACATATATGAAACACGCAAAGATATTCGATATCTTAAATATATAGGCTTTGCTATGGAGAAAATTAGGAAATGTATGCTTAAGGATAGTAAATACGATGAGCTTAGAATGACTCTATTTCAAAGGTACTATGAAAGTTGACCATGTCCTAATATTGGCAGCAGGAAAAGGAACTCGAATGGGTTCTATTGGAGAGCTTTTACCAAAAGTTATTTGGCCTATTTTTAATAAATCAATATTGGAGTTAGAAGTCTGCTATGCAAAAAGATATGCCCCTGATGCAAATATATTTATTAATCTGTTTAACTTTAAAGACATTATCAAAGATTTTATAAATAAAAACATAAAATATTTTGAAGGTGTTACTGTCATCGAAGAAGCTAAAGAGATTGATATCGGCGGTGCAATTCATAATATGGCCAAAGAAGTTAATTACAGCGGCAACCTTTTGATCATAAACTCAGATCAATTTTTATTTTCAGAACAAAAAATTGTAGAGCTAGGGCTTGAAAAACTACAGACAGCAGATTCGGTTTTATTTACATACGAGGTGAATCAGAGAGACGGCTATTCAACGTTGGATATTCGTGGAGATGAGTTGAAGGGTATTGTTGCAAATAGCGAACTTTCCAAAGGATCACGAGCTCAAACTTACACGGGGATGTCACTAATTAGGCTTGAAAAGCTAGAGGAGTTCCAGGGGAAATCGTCTTTTTTTAAAACTATTGCTAACCCTAAAAATAACCTAGTTAAAACAATTGAAATATCCGGTCTAGAGTATTGGGACTTCGGAACGGTAAACCGGTATCATGAATCTATGTTTAAGACATTATCTCAAACAACTAGTAGCTTTTATAATTTTCTTAGAAAAACTAAGTCTATAGATATAGAAAAGAATTTTGGTCAATCCTATGGCGGCGATGCAGGGATTAATTTAACCAACGAGAGTCAAAGTATTGGTAGTCTAGAAATCTTGCTAGAATCAGCAGATAGTAATGATCGAGATAAGAATCTTAAAAATATAATATTAGGTAAAAGAGTAGTCACAGCTAATTAGCAATATCTTTTATCTTGATGGATTGGGTTGGGCATATCGGCACACATATTCCACACAAGGTACAGCTCCAGTTATCGATGCAATAAGTCTTCCCGTCAGTTATTATGCTATTTTCAGGACAAACAACACGGCAAGCATCACAAGATATACACATATTGTTAATTTCTATTTTTTCTAACATAATAAGATTATACTTGATTATGGAGAGAATAATAGTTTGAATGTAAAAATATTATATCTGTCTCTTATACACATCTGACGCTGCCGACGACTCCTTACG
>OJEJ01000044.1_pt1 | contig 87314 bp, 82 predicted proteins | sample 1593271 | NCBI WGS metagenome assembly OJEJ01 (sample SAMN05416877, study PRJEB24817) | seawater metagenome | isolation source: Sea water | place: Canada:Atlantic | collected 2013-11
GGCAGCGTCAGATGTGTATAAGAGACAGATGAAAATATTCATATCAATTTCTTTACAAAAAAAATTTTATGTTGAAAAACTCGTGGTAGTCAGAGTAAGTAGAGTTATCTAGATGTTAGAGGACAAGATTAATTAGAATTAAAGAATAACTGATTTTCTATATGGTCATTATTGTTGGGTTTTAAACATTTTTTAAACCTGACTTTAATAAATAGAACTTTGGAATAATCGTTTTACTTTAGATGTTAAACAAAATTTCAAATGAGATCATTAAAATGAGTATTAAAACAGGACAAAGAACTTTTAACTTTGCTTTAAAAACAACTAAAAATAATGTTGAAAAGGTTGAGCCTCTTATTAAAGAGCATGCTGAGTTTATGAAAAAAAATCATAGTTTTGATGAAAGTAAAATTCAGCTGGTTCATTATTATGTGTCAAAATCAGAAGAGTTTATAATATTGCTAACCCAAATGAAGGGACAACAGGCAATATACTTTTTACTATTAATGAAGTTTATGTTTATCCCGATGGAATTGAACAACACATGAAGGCAGCAATGAATTGGGAGGGCATACCAAGTTTTCTTGAACTATTAGGAGCTCATGGTGAAGTGCTTGTAGCAAACGGAGAAGTTATAGAAACTTTATAACGAACTAAGTCATGTATAAATTATATATTTATTCTTTTGAATCTATCGCGTTTCTTTGTTTATTAACCCATACCAAACTTGCATCTTACTTAGAATAAAAAACTAAATATTTTGAAAATAACCATGGCAAAATGAAACATTCCAACAAGAGCCATAATTATTACCTCAGTCTAAAAAAATAATCACGGCAAGTAATGGTTGAATATTACCTATCAGAAATACTTAACTAAAATACAATAGGCCTCTAATCATTGAATTTGTGAAAATTAATCAATGAAATTACAGATTTATTCAACCGTGACAGATTTTGCTAAATTCCTAGGTTGATCTACGTCTGTTCCGCGCAATACCGCAACGTGGTAGCTTAATAATTGTAGTGGAATAGTTGATAATATTGGCGTTGTCCACTGTGTTTCACCCGCCATTTCTATTACGACATCGTCACTGGTTGCCTCTAATTCTACTCCTTGATGTGCAAATATATAGAGCTTTCCACCGCGTGCTTTTACTTCCTGCATATTGGAATGTAATTTTTCCATTAATTCATCATTTGGAGTGACTACTACGACTGGCATGTCACTATCGACTAATGCAAGCGGACCATGCTTTAGTTCACCTGCGGGGTAAGCCTCAGCATGAATGTATGAAATTTCTTTGAGCTTTAGTGCGCCTTCCATGGCGATAGGGTAGTGTTCGCCTCTCCCTAAAAATAATGCATCTTTTTTGTCGATGAAGTCTTCGGCGATTATTTTTATTTTTAAATCTAATTCGAGTAATTTTTCGACCTGCCTTGGCAATTCCACTAACTCTTTAACGATGGCTGCTATTACTGATGATTCAAGGTTTTGAACCTTTCCAATAGATAAGGTCAGTAACAACATGGACACTAACTGAGTAACAAAGGCTTTAGTTGATGCCACACCAATTTCTGGTCCCGCTCGAGTCATTAGGACTAAATTTGATTCGCGTACTAATGATGATTCAGGCACGTTACAAATACTTAAAGATCCACAGTAATTGTCTGATGATAGATTGCGCAGTGCAGCCAGCGTATCGGCTGTTTCACCTGATTGAGACAAGGTTACAAATAAGGTGTTTTTCGGCACTACAGCTTTTCGATAACGAAATTCACTAGCAACTTCTATTTGGCAAGGCAATTCTAATAATGCTTCTATCCAATACTTTGCTACGTAACCCGCATGGTAGCTTGTGCCGCAGGCAATTATTTGGATGTTTTCGACTCGTGAAAAAATGTCGGCAGCGCTTGGCCCAAATATTGAATCTAAAATATCATCTGCCGTTATTCGTCCTTCTAAACAGTCAGTAATTGACTTTGACTGTTCATAAATTTCTTTGAGCATGTAATGTCGAAATTTGCCCTTTGTTACAGAGTCACTCGTCATTTCTGTTTGATGTACTTCTCGTTCTTTTTCTTTGCCATCCACGTTATAAATTTTGAAGCTTTTATGGTGTAATACGGCAAAATCACCTTCTTCTAGATAAATAAACCGACTTGTTACAGGGAGTAAAGCGGAGATATCTGATGCAATAAAATGCTCCTGAAAGCCAACGCCCAATACTAATGGACTTCCTTTTCGGCAGGCGACTAGGGTATCGGGTTCATTCAACGCGATTATACCTAGCGCAAAAGCGCCTTTGAGTGTTTTAACTGCTTTTTTGACCGCACTGAAAAGATCAGTTTTATAAAAACTTTCGATTAGGTGCGCAATGACTTCGGTATCAGTTTCCGAGGTAAATACATAACCATCAGCAGTCAGCTTCTGTCGAATCTCCTTATAGTTTTCGATAATACCATTGTGCACTACTGCGATTCGGTTTTTTGAAAAGTGCGGGTGTGCATTGCTTTCTGATGGGGCACCATGCGTTGCCCAACGGGTGTGTGCTATACCTACTTTACCAGGCTGGTTATTATTTATTTTATTTGCTAGCTGCTGCACTTTGCCTACAGCTCTAAAACGTTCTAACTTTCCTTCGTTAACGACGGCAATGCCAGCTGAATCGTAACCTCTATATTCTAAACGTCTTAAGCCTTCCAATAAGATTGAACTAACGTCCCTTTGGGCTAAAGCACCGACTATTCCACACATAAGTTTATACTTCCTTTATTTTTGTTGGTCTTTGCCAACTACTTATCGATACTTGTTTTGAGCGCGAAAACGTCAGTTGATGCGCAGCTGTATTTCGAGTAATGGTTGAACCAGCACCAATCGTAGCACCTTGACCTATCGTAACGGGTGCTACTAGCTGTGTATCAGACCCTATAAAAACATCATCTTCAATTATAGTTTGAAACTTATTAGCTCCGTCGTAGTTACACGTAATGGTACCTGCACCAATATTCACATCTTTGCCAAGGATCGCATCACCAATATAACTTAAGTGGTTAACCTTACTACCTGCCCCAATCGAAGCTTTTTTAGTTTCGACAAAATTACCAATTTTTGTATTATCAGCGCACTCTGTACCTGGACGCAATCTTGAAAAAGGGCCTATTACTGCATTTTGACCAATGTTTGAATCATCTATCATCGTCATGGGTAATATTTTGGTATTTGTAGCGATTTGGGAATTTTTAATAATGCAGCCTGCCCCAATATGAACTCTGTCAGCAAGATGGACAACACCCTCGAAAACACAGTTAATATCTATAACGACGTCTTTGCCCACTGTTAATTGTCCTCTGATATCAATTCTTGCAGGGTCATATACCTTAACCCCTTCAGACATTAATCGGTACGCAAGTTTTTTTTGATAAATTCTTTCTACCATAGATAATTGGAGTTGGTTATTAACGCCATTAACTTCATCAGCCTCGCTACAAATCATTGCATCAACTTTGAATCCACCTGACGAGGCATGTTTGATGACATCAGTTAGATAGTATTCAGATTGCGCATTATTGTTATCGAGTAAACCAATCAAGTGTTTAACATGACGTCCCGTTATAAAAATAATGCCGGAGTTAGATTCAATTATTTCTTGTTCTAATTCGCCAGCATCTTTTTGCTCCAGTATTGCGCAAACTGCTTGCTCACTATTTCGAACAATGCGCCCGTAGCCATACGGGTTGGAAGGCATAAAACTTAATACATTGACGTCAGTTTCTTTCGAAGCTGAAAGAAATGAACTAATGGTTCCTCGTGATACTAAGGGCACGTCTCCTGTTAAAACCAGAATGTCATTACCGGACTTTACTGATGATATGCATTGGGCTACGGCATGACCCGTTCCAAGTAAGTCTTTTTGTTTAATAAAATGCAGTAACTGACCAGACATGACGTCTTCAACTAGCTCAGATTTATAGCCAACTACGACAAAAATTTGTTCGGGATTTAGGGATTTACTGGTGTCAACAACATGCTGAAGCATAGGTTTTCCAGCCAGATTATGGAGCACCTTCGGGCGATTGGACATCATCCGAGTACCCTGTCCAGCTGCAAGAATAATAATACTCAATGCCATAGTTTGATTCCATGCTATTAATCAGTGCTTATTGTATGCCAAACGCAAAAAAAAAGGAGGCCATAGGCCTCCTTTTTGTATATCCAAAGAAATAATAGGGGGTTTAAATTGATTATCTCTTTCTGAGCTTTTGAATCGCGGCAATTTGAGCTGCTGCAATGGCTATTTCAGCTCTCGCCTTAGCAATATCAAATTCTGATTGCTGATCCGCTAAGGCTGCCTCAGCTCTTTGTTTTGCTTCGATAGCTGCCGCTTCATTTAAGTCATCTGCTCTAATTGCAGCGTCAGATAGGACTGTTACTACGTGTGGTTGAACCTCTAAAATTCCACCCGTTATAAAAAAGAACTCTTCCTCTTTATTCCCAATATCAAGTCTTACTTCACCCGCTTTCAGTGGAGATATTAATGGCGTGTGGCCAGGAGCCACACCCACTTCACCTAAAACTGCGGGTGCGTAGACCATTTCAGCTACACCAGAGAATATAATTTCTTTAGCACTAACAATTTCAACTTGTATGGTATTCGCCATGCGATTGCTCCTTAAAGCGTCTTCGCTCTTTCAGCAACTTCGTCAATACCACCGACCATATAAAAAGCCTGCTCAGGGTATTGATCCATTTCGCCATCAATAATTGACTTAAAACCCGCTATAGTTTCTTTTAGTGAAACATACTTGCCTGCTGCCCCGGTGAATACCTCAGCTACGAAGAAAGGCTGTGATAGGAAACGTTGCATTTTACGAGCACGATTTACCACCAGTTTGTCTTCTTCTGATAATTCATCCATTCCCAATATAGCAATAATATCTTTTAATTCTTTATAACGCTGTAATGTACCCTGAACTTCACGAGCAACTTCATAGTGCTCATTACCAACAACATTAGGGTCAAGGATCCGCGAGGTTGAATCCAGTGGATCAACCGCTGGATAGATACCCAGTTCTGCAATTTGACGAGACAATACGAGTGTTGCATCAAGATGAGCAAACGTGGTTGCAGGCGACGGATCAGTTAAATCGTCCGCAGGTACATAGACTGCTTGGAAAGAAGTTATTGAACCAGTCTTAGTTGATGTGATGCGTTCTTGGAGTACGCCCATTTCTTCTGCAAGTGTTGGCTGATAACCAACGGCAGAAGGCATACGGCCCAATAAGGCTGATACTTCTGTTCCCGCTAATGTGTAACGATAAATATTGTCTACAAACATCAAAACATCACGGCCTTCATCACGGAAATGCTCTGCCATAGTCAGTCCCGACAATGCAACCCGCAATCTATTACCTGGAGGCTCATTCATCTGACCATATACCAGCGCTACTTTGTCAATAACATTACCATCTGTCATTTCGTGATAGAAGTCATTTCCTTCACGAGTACGCTCACCAACACCGGCAAATACCGAAAAACCTGAGTGCTCAACCGCGATGTTACGTATAAGCTCCATCAGCGTTACAGTTTTACCAACACCCGCACCACCAAACAGACCAATTTTACCACCCTTAACAATCGGCATAACAAGGTCGATAACCTTAATGCCAGTTTCGAGAATTTCTGTCGCAGTTGCCTGCTCGTCGTAACTTGGTGGTTCCCGGTGAATGGGCATTCGTTTTTCTTCACCGATGGGTCCCTTCTCATCAATAGGTTCGCCCAATACGTCCATAATACGACCCAAAGTTTGTTGACCTACGGGTACTGTGATTGGTTGCCCAGTATTTGATACTTCAAGCCCACGACGTAACCCTTCTGAAGCACCCATAGCAATGGTACGCACGATACCGTCACCTAACTGCTGCTGAACTTCAAGTGTCAGATTTCCTTCAGTGATAGTAAGTGCGTCGTAAACTTTTGGGACAGAGTCACGAGGAAACTCTACGTCGATGACGGCGCCGATTACTTCCACGATATTACCTGTACTCATGTGCATATCCTCTTAAAAACTAATGTTCTGCGTTTAACTTAAATAATTGTCTAAAATTTAAACTGCGGCTGCGCCACCGACAATCTCGCTGATTTCTTGTGTGATACTGGCTTGACGTTCGCGATTGTAAATAAGCTGTAATTCGCTGATCATATCGCCAGCATTGTCGGTGGCATTTTTCATCGCCAACATACGGGCAGCCATTTCACAGGCTACGTTTTCAACAACGCCTTGATAGACAAGTGATTCAATATATCGCTCTAGTACATGGTCCAATACTTCTTTTGCATCTGGCTCGTAAATATAATCCCAATGATGCGACAACTCCGACTTGACGGAAGGTACAACAGGCACAAGCTGAGTGACTACTGGATCTTGAGTCATTGTATTAACAAATGCATTTCCTACTAGAAAAATGGCGTCTATTTCACCTTTGACATAGCTACTTAGCATTGCTTGTACAGGACCAATTACGGCTGACATTTCAGGCCGATCACCAAGATGACTCGCTTCAGCAGTTACCTTGGCACCAATTCGTTTGAAAAAGCTTAAAGCTTTAGAACCAAAGGTTACAACTTCAATTTCAACGTTCTGGTCATCAAGTTCAGCTATCTTACCTAATGCCTTCTTAAACAAGTTAGTGTTCAAACCTCCACACAGACCACGATCAGTTGAAATAGCAATAACACCGGCCCGTTTCAACTTTCTTTCAATTAGAAATGGATGTTTATATTCAGAATGTGCATTTGCAATATGACTTACGACCGTGGCAATCTTCTGCGCGTAAGGCCGAGTGGCAAACATTTGGTCCTGAGCACGACGCATTTTACTGGCCGCTACCATTTCCATGGCTTTTGTGATCTTTTGAGTGTTTTGAACACTCGTGATCTTAGTTTTTATTTCTTTGCCGCCAGCCATATCAGATCTCTCTCATTATCTCTCTAACTTGAGGTCGTTTAATTAATAAACGCCGTTGGTTTTGAAATCTGCGATTGCGGCTCCAATTTTGCCAGCAATTTCGGGATTGTAATCGCCACTTGCGTTAATTGATTCTAACAGATCAGCATTGTTGGACTTAACATGAGCTAACAGGGCGTCTTCAAAAGCAACAATTTTATTGACCTCGACGTCATCAAGGTAACCTTCGTTAGCGGCGTAAAGTACAACACCCATTTCTGCAACATTCAAAGGTGCATATTGCTTTTGCTTCATTAGTTCGGTTACTCGTTGGCCACGTTCTAGCTGTTTACGAGTTGCTTCGTCAAGATCTGATGCGAACTGAGAAAAAGCAGCCAATTCACGATACTGGGCCAAGGCTAAACGAACACCTCCACCTAATTTCTTAATGATTTTAGTTTGTGCAGCACCACCAACACGGGATACAGAAAGTCCAGCATTAATCGCTGGACGGATGCCAGCATTGAATAAATCAGATTCAAGGAAGATCTGCCCATCTGTAATTGAAATAACGTTAGTCGGAACAAATGCTGATACATCACCACCTTGAGTCTCAATAATTGGCAATGCAGTTAATGATCCTGTTTTACCTTTAACCGCACCGTTTGAGTATTTTTCTACACAGGCCTCGTTAATTCTAGATGCACGTTCAAGCAGACGCGAATGCAAGTAAAAAACATCGCCTGGGTAAGCTTCGCGTCCCGGTGGACGGCGTAATAACAATGACACTTGACGATAAGCCCAAGCTTGCTTGGTCAAATCATCATATACAATCAAGGCGTCTTCACCTTTATCACGAAAATACTCTCCCATGGTGCAGCCAGAGTAGGGTGCAATATATTGAAGTGCTGCTGAGTCAGAAGCACTCGCCGCAACGACGATTGTGTGTGCAAGTGCATCATGCTCTTCGAGCTTGCGTACTACGTTAGCGATAGTCGAGGCTTTTTGGCCAATGGCCACATAAATACATTTAATCCCTGTACCTTTCTGGTTGATTATGGCGTCGATTGCAACAGCTGACTTGCCTGTCTGGCGGTCACCGATGATCAATTCGCGTTGTCCACGACCCACTGGCACCATCGCGTCGATTGCTTTCAAACCAGTTTGCATTGGCTGATCAACTGATTGACGTTCGATAACGCCAGGCGCAATTCGCTCGATTGGCATAAATTGTGAAGATTCAATAGCACCTTTGCCGTCAATTACTTCACCCAGCGAGTTAACGACTCGACCCAGCAACTGCTCACCAACCGGGACCTCAAGAATACGTCCAGTACACTTGGCTGTATCACCTTCGGAAATATGCTTATAACTTCCGAGAATTACCACACCCACTGAGTCTCTTTCGAGGTTCAACGCCATGCCGAAGGTATTACCTGGAAATTCAATCATTTCACCAGACATGACGTCAGCCAAGCCGTGGATACGTGCAATACCGTCCATCAAGCTGACAACAGTCCCTTCTGTTCTGGCCTCGGCAGTGCCTTCAAAGTTCTTAATGCGATCTTTAATAAGTTCGCTAATTTCTGACGGATTAAGTTGCATCACGGGATCCCATAATCATAATAGTTCTGTTATTTATTGAGTGCAGTTGAGAGCTTGCCAAGACGCGCTAATACCGAGCCATCGATGACTAGGTCACCTGCTCGTATTATCGCACCAGCGATTAATCTCTCATCAACTTCGGAAGTAATACTAACTTCCTTACCCAGCTTTTTTTCCAAACTCTTGGCAATTTCGTCTTTCTGCTGCTGTGTCAGTGCCTGTGCTGATGTTACCTGCACTTCAACTTGACCATCAGCTTCTTGCTTGAGAATTTCATACCCAGTAGCAATTGCGGATAAAGCAGATAAACGGCCATTCTCAGCTAGCAAACCAATAAAGTTTTTGAAATCTGTACTGGCTTTTTCAGCATCGTTAATACCAGCGTAAACCGATAAAAACAACTCAACATGCTCAGACGGTAACACCGAAGGCATATCAAGCATGGTTTGCATGCCTGAATCATCCGATATTGTTGCTGCTATTGTCAGTCTATCTAACCATGCGTGCAAACTGCCTTCTTCAGAAGCCAGTTCAAATATTGCTTTGGCGTAAGGTCGTGCAATTGTCTCAAAGTCGCTCATTTTATAGCACTCATAATCTTAAAGCCTAAACCTGGGCAACCAGCTCTTTCAGCACTGCATCATGCGCTTCAGCATTGACTTCGCGACCCAGTATCTTTTCGACGCCAGCTAACGCAATCAAGGATACTTCTTTACGAAGCTCACTTTTAGCACTGTTAACCTGTTGCTCTATATCGGCAGTCGCCATCGACTTGATTCGATCGCCTTCTTCTCGTGCAGTATCCTTCGCTTCATCAACAATTTCAGTTGCACGTTTTTGCGCCTGATTGATTATTTCCTGAGCTTGCTGCTTAGCATCTTTCAAGTTATCGCTTACTTTTGACTGCGCTTCTTCCAAATCTTTCTGACCACGCTGTGCAGCAGCCAATCCTTCTGAAATTCGAGCATTACGCTCTTCTAATGCTGCAATTAACTGCGGCCATATATATTTCATGCAGAACCAGACGAAAACCGCAAAGGCGATGCTCTGTCCTATCAATGTTGCATTGAAATTCATATTGCTATCCTCGTTCTAGTTTAATAACAGGCCAAGGACCAATTAACCACCAACTACAGCGAACATGACGTACATAGACAGACCAACAGAAATCATTGGTACTGCGTCAACAAGACCCATGACGATGAAGAACTGTGTTCGAAGCATTGGAATTAGTTCTGGCTGACGAGCTGCGCCTTCAAGAAAACGACCACCAAGAATACCTATCCCCAATGCTGCGCCCAACGCGCCAAAACTCATCATTAATGCACCGGCAATGTAGACAACTGCTGTACTCATTTCCATAATAATCTCCTACGATCGATATGATATTTATTTAAAGTTAAAAATTTAGTGTTCTTCTGTTTGTGATGCCATATCAAGATATACAATAGTTAACGTCATAAAAATGAACGCCTGCAAAGTAATAATCAAAATATGGAATAACGCCCAACCTATTTGCATTAATCCACCCGAAATACCCAAGACCCAGCCACCGCTATACATTAAGGCGATCAGGATGAATATCATTTCACCAGCATAGAGATTGCCGAACAAACGCAGTGCCAGTGAAACGGGTTTAGCAATCAATGTAACGCCTTCTAGAACAAGGTTAATTGGCATCATGAATTTAGGAAACGGGTGAAAGGCCAGTTCCGCGAAGAAACCACCAGGGCCCTTCATTTTAATGCTGTAATATAGAATAAGCGCAAACACTGAAAGCGACAGACCAAAAGTTATGTTGGGGTCGGTAGTGGGGACTATCTTCAAATAAGATACACCCATCAGGCTCGCAAGCCAGGGAATAATATCAATGGGGATCAAATCCATCAGGTTCAGAAGGAAAATCCAGACAAATATAGTCAGTGCTAATGGCGCAATTAAGGGGTTTTTACCCGTAAATGAACCGCGCACAGATCCATCGACAAACTCGATTATCATTTCAATAAAGTTTTGCAAGCCAGTTGGTGCAACACCAATAGTTCCACCGGCTGACGCTTTTTTCGCCGCTTGACGAAAAATCCACAGAAACAAAACACCAAGACCAATAGAAAATACCATTGAGTCAACATTAATTGACCAGAAACCCATTTCTTTGATTTCTTCGGCACTATGAGCAATGCCCCAGTCGCCGTTAGCCTTCTGGCCATACACAAGGTTGGTCAGGTGGTGCTTGATGTATTCGCTTGAATTTGCGTAACCAGACATCTTTGATCAATCGCCTTTTATCATTAACGGTACAATACAACTGGTTATTTGTATTAAACAAAAACCAGCAAACAAAACTACAAAACTCCAGTTATATTCAGCACTTAAAATCAAGGCGAATATCATAACGGTCATTATCCATTTACCTAGCTGAGTTTTATAAGCGTAGGCTAACCATTGTTGGGCAGAATATTCATCTGTCTTTCTCGCCATACGACTACTGACATAGCTCGCAGGTAGTAAAGCCGCCAAACATCCAACGAAGCCAGAAAAAAAACTATCTGAGTTCCAGACACTAAGCACAACTAAAAATAGACAACCAACAATATACTGAGTGGCTAGAGCTTTATAAACTTGGTTTCTCATGATTTTCCAAAACCCAGAATTTTATATGCTGTGCTAGCCTTTAAATCGGTCGTGATTATAGGGAGAACACTCACAACAATCAATCGACAAATTGATTTATATTCTAGTCTAATGGTTAAAGATCAAAATGACTAAGAATACCCTCTAGCTCATCACTGTTGTGAAAACTAATAATGAGATCGCCTGCACCTTTCTTTCTTGTCTTTACCTGCACCCCTGCACCCAACTTCTCACTGATTTGAACTTCCAGCCTAACAATATCTGGATCTTTGACTTGAGATAAGCCTATCGAATTTTGATCTTGGCTACTGAGCGTCTTTTTGACCAGCGCCTCAGTCTCACGAACAGACAAACCTCGGTTGACAACGATAGTCGCAATCTCAATTTGGTCTTGCTGAATGAGCGCCAGTAAGGCCCGCGCATGACCCATATCTAGTAAGCCACGATTAACTAGATCTTTGACCGGATCAGCCAAATCTAGCAACCGTAACAAATTACTGACCGTTGCTCTTGAGCGCCCAACAGAATCTGCAACCTGCTGATGCGTAAGATCAAACTCTTCAATCAAACGCATTAATGCTTGTGATTCTTCGAGTGGATTCAAGTCTTCGCGTTGAATGTTTTCGATCAACGCAATGGCTGCAGCTGATTTACTATCGAGATCACGAATAACAACTGGTATTTTTTGCAAGCCCGCTAATTGCGCTGCGCGCCAACGTCGCTCTCCTGCTATCAACTCGTAATGGTTTCCATCAGGGCGAACGACTATTGGCTGAATAACGCCTTGAGCACTGATTGAGTCTGCCAACTCCTGTAATGCCTGCGGGTCAAAATATTGTCGAGGTTGATATTTTCCACGCTTAATTTGATCAACATCTAACTCACTCAAGCCAGTCGCCCTGTCTTCATCACTGACTTCAGTTACCTGTTCGAAATTGCCAATTAACGAACCTAGGCCACGGCCTAATCTCTTTTTTTTCATAGTCATTATTAATTTATACTACTAATTGACATAGTGGCTTTGCTTGGCATCCCGACGTAAGACTTCGCCTGCCAAAGCCAAATAAGCCATAGAACCACGAGAAGTTTTATCATACTGCATGATCGGCTGACCGTAACTTGGTGCTTCAGCGAGCCTGACATTACGCGGAATTATGGTTCGATAGACCCGGTCACCAAAATGCTCTACTAATTCGCTAGACACATCATTTGACAGATTGTTGCGGGGGTCATACATGGTCCTCAACAAGCCTTCTAACTTTATATTCGGGTTAACGCTGACTCTGATTTGCTCAATTGTATCGAGTAACGAAGACAATCCTTCAAGTGCATAGTATTCACACTGCATGGGAATTAACACGCCACTAGACGCAACCAACGCGTTAACGGTTAACATGTTAAGGGAGGGCGGACAGTCGATTAAAATATAGTCATAACCGTTTTGTACTTTCTCTAAGGCGCGTTCTAATTGTTTTTCTCGACCAATGCGAGTAACTAACTGCACTTCTGCAGCCGTTAAGTCGGCATTCGCAGGCAATACATCAAAACCACTATCAGACGCATGAATTACTGCTTCTTCAACTGTTGCATCACCCAGCAAGACATCACACACACTGAGCTTAAGACTCTGCTTATCAACACCACTACCCATTGTCGCATTGCCCTGAGGATCCATATCGATAAGTAAAATTCGCCGTTTTGTGGCCGCAAGGGCAGCAGCCAAATTGACTGTCGTTGTCGTTTTTCCAACACCACCTTTTTGATTGGCTATAGTAATTATTTTAGTCATATTATGATTACTTCACGATAACCAAGCTGCGCTTTTCCGCAATACCTGGAACGCATAATTCGATCTCATTAATAGAAGAGGCCTGTATTTGGTGCTTTATAGTATCCAATGACTTCAATTCTTGAGGATCAAGGCCTGTTTTCATGGTCACTAGCAAGGTATCTGCTTGCCTTAAATGCGCCACACTGTCTGCAAAGTCTCCCAATGAAGCATAGGCACGACTAACAATAATATCAAAAGACTGGGTTGCAGTGTAATCTTGAACTCGTGACTTCACAACCTTCGCATTGCTAACCTTGCACACGGCTAGCGCTTGCTGAATAAAGCGAGTTTTCTTGCCATTACTGTCAAGCAGAGTCCAATTAGAATTTGGCATTGCTATCGCTAAAGGCACACCTGGCAAACCGGCACCACTGCCAACATCGAGCGCCCTTTTATAATGCTGTAATATTGGATAGGTGGCCAAACTGTCGAGCAAATGATAGCTCATCATTTTTTCTAGACCGTGGATTGCAGTTAAGTTATAACTTTTATTCCACTTTTCAAGCAATATTAAGTAGCTAAGCAGCCGTTCAATTTGATTATCATCCAGCACTATCTTGATGTCAGACAGCCCCTCTAGCAAGAGCTGTTTTAGTGGGTTCAAGCTGTTTTTTGCATTGAAGATGGATGTCGCTTTAGATGCACCAACAATAACGAAATAGCCGCTGGTGTAATACCTGATATGCGGCTTGCCTGACCAATCGTTGATGGGTGATGATCTTGTAATTTTTCACACGCTTCATTTGAAAGGCCTCTCACATGAGCAAAATTCATGTCACTGGGTAAATGAGTTGACTCATGCTTACTGACCTTATCAATTTCATCCTGCTGTCGAGATAAGTATCCCGCATATTTGGCATTAATTTCAGCTTGCTCTAATACACGTGGGTCTAGTATACAAGGCTCAACTTCACTCTCATCACTTGATCTTGCTTCATTAAGTAAAGGTACCAAGTTTTCCATTAATACCTCGGGGCGCTTCAATAGGTCAGCCAATCGATATTCACGGCTCAATGGTTTTTGCAAAACGCTGGATATCTGATCGGCCTGAGGTGTGTTAGGACGAAGCCAAGTTTCCTGTAAATTTTGTTGAAGGCGCACTAGATTCTCCTGATAATGCTCAAACGCCCTCCAACGATCGTCTCCAACAAGCCCAATCTTGCGACCAATTTCTGTAAGACGTAAATCGGCGTTATCTTCCCGTAATATAAGCCGATACTCGGCACGCGAAGTAAACATACGATAAGGCTCTTTGGTGCCACGAGTAATCAAATCGTCAACCAAAACCCCCATATAGGCCTGTGACCGAGCCAAAGACAGACTCTGCTTGCCTTGAACCACTGCAGCAGCATTAGCCCCAGCCAATAAGCCTTGCGCCGCAGCCTCTTCATAACCCGTCGTGCCGTTGATTTGTCCAGCAAAATATAGACCCTCTATAAAGCGTGTCTCTAACGTTGGGAGAAGGTCTCGTGGATCGAAGTAATCATATTCAATCGCATAGCCAGGACGCGTAATATGCGCCTGTTCGAATCCAACCATACTGTGGACAAAATCAAGCTGAACGTCAAACGGTAAGCTTGTTGAGATTCCATTTGGGTAGACCTCAGACAACATTAATCCTTCTGGCTCAACAAAAATCTGGTGTGATTTTTTATCCGCAAAGCGCACGATCTTATCTTCAATAGAAGGGCAATAACGAGGTCCAACACCCTCAATGTCACCACTAAATAAGGGTGATCGATGCAAACTGTTCCGAATTATATCGTGCGTTTTCTCATTGGTATGCGTGATGTGACAACTGATTTGGCGGGGGTGTAGATCGAGCGACCCCATTGAAGAAAAAATAGGCAACGGGCTATCACCAGGCTGTTCTTCTAGTTGGCTATAATCAATAGTTTTACGATCGATTCGTGGCGGCGTGCCTGTTTTCAGTCGCCCAATACGGAAAGGCCGCTCACGCAGGCGTTGTGCTAGCACAGAGGCAGGCGGGTCTCCTGCACGACCGCCACTGTAGTTAGCATCCCCAATATGAATTTTACCGTCGAGAAAGGTTCCAACGGTTAAAACAACTTGTGGCGCAAAAAAAGACAATCCCATTTGCGTCTTTACACCTTCAACACGCTCACCATTTTCGATTAAATCAACCACAGGCTGTTGAAAGATGGATAATTTTGGCTGATTTTCCAGTTTTTCACGAATTGCAGTTCGGTAAAGCTGTCGATCGGCTTGTGCTCTAGTCGCTCGAACGGCAGGCCCTTTGCGACGATTGAGAGTGCGAAATTGAATTCCAGCCTTATCCGCAGCAAGAGCCATTTCGCCACCAAGCGCATCGATTTCTTTCACTAGATGCCCCTTTCCAATACCCCCAATTGCTGGGTTACAGCTCATTTGTCCAAGGGTATCGATGTTATGGGTGAGCAACAGAGTTTTAACACCCATACGGGCTGATGCCAGTGCAGCTTCGGTGCCAGCATGTCCGCCACCTATGACAATAACGTCAAAATGTTGAGAATAGTCCATTAATGTTGCTGGTCTTAAAAAAGAGAAATATTTTAGCGCTTTTAACGAATAAAGACCATCAACATATGGAATAGGGCAATTGGACGTTAGACAACGTTAAACAATACCCCATTTAAAACAACTCAGCATAAGGCTATTCCATTCGAAGTTTCAAACAGCATCAGTTCAAGACTTTGCTGGTCAACCCTGCAAGTAAATACCACTTTTTCTAATTTCAATGTCAAGCCTTTTTAGACTCTCACCATGACAGGGACCAACGACACATTTACCTGTTTCTATCACAAAACGAGCATCGTGTACCGCACACTGGATATGCGAACCGTCCAAATCTAAAAACTGGTGTTCTCGCCAATCTAATGGCGAACCTGTATGTGGGCAGGCATTCATGTAGGCAAAGTACTGACCATCATTTTTAATTAGGAAACATTCAATCACTTCACCATTTTTCTCGACACTAAAGCCAAATGAGGCAGGATCAGACAACTCCGAGTCACTACATATGAAGGTTAAATCAATATCATTCATTTTTTATATTATTGGCTGCGCTATAAATAAAAACTATCACACAAAACTTACAAATTAACATCTGTATTCTTACGGGTGAACAGTTATTAAATAACTTACAACGAGTAACTAGAAAAATAAATAGCAAACCAATATAAAAGTTTTTGATGCAGAGGAAAGGGAGTGGCAGGCGGTTTTACGGGAAGCCTTCATTACAAACTTATGAAAGGCGTCGTAGGCAGGAACTTCCATTTCAAACAAAAGTGTATGGTTATAACCTTATCTACAGATACGACAGAATCAAACACAAATAATGACGTCGAAAATATTTACAGATGAGCTGACACTACTCTTTATCGAGTTTAAAAAAGTCAGAACCGCCAGTTAGTCAGGCTTAGATTCAGGACACCAACTAAAGCACATTATTGTTAGAATAAAAGCTAGGCCTTGGCAAGCTCTGCTGGTGTTTTTGCAACAATTGTTAATGCATGCAATTCACCCGAGGTAATCTCAGCGTTAACACAGGCGTATACCAACTTGTGGCGTTTGATCAACATCAAACCTTCAAAGGCGTCACTGGTTACTTCGGCAACATACTTACCCTCCCCACCCGATACAGCGATTGAAGCAGATGGCATACCGTTTTCTATTAGCTTTTGGATAATTTCAGAATTCATATATTAAGGTTAATTGCCGATAAAGGTTTAGTTAAAAATTGAAACTAGTCTATAAACCATACTACTAAATAGTTGGAAAAATACCATGAAAAAAATACTGTTAAGCGCTAACCTAATGTTTTTACTTCTTACCCTACAGGTGGGTAATCAGGCCTTGTCAGCTGAAAGTGAAAGTGAAGGAGTAAAAAATGAAACCGCTTATATTTCTCTTGGGGAGCCCCTAGTATTAAATCTAAGTAGTCAGCGCAGCCGCAATACTTACCTACAAATAACTGCAAACATATTGATAACAAACGTTGAATCTGAAACCATTATCAAAGCCCACATTCCTGCAATGCGCCATCAACTTATAGTACTACTCAGCGAGCAACCCGCAAACGATATGAAAGCGCCCAACAAACGTGAAGAAATCAGGCAATCAGCCAAATTAAAAATTCAGGCCTTAATTGCAGAGCTGTCTAACAATGAAGATGTTGGTGATGTTTTGTTTTCAAGCTTCTTAGTTCAGTAAAAGCGCAAAGACTCAGGATGCAACTATTAGCTTTATACCGCTTTCCCCAGCCGCAATACCTGTCTGGCCATGAATAAATTTGAGTAGCTTTTCACCCGCCATCTCAAAACGCCATCCTTGAGAGAGCTCGCTATTTTTACGATTGATAATAAGATTATCGATATCTTTACGGGTCGCCAAAGTTGCCAATGCAATGTTGTTTTCTTCCGCTATTTCTCTGCACAGCGCCATTAAGCAATCGCCAACTGACTGTTGGCCCGAGGTTAATGCCCTTGATTTTTCGTGTTTTGGCCATTCACTGGAATCCATTGCCTGCGCTTTATTGATAGCATCGAGCACTGTCATAGCATTCTGTTCAACAAACTTTTGATTCACGTCTCTAATGGAAGCTAACTCTGTGGCTGAGCTTGGCTTTAATCGTGCAATATCAATAATCAGCTCGTCTTTTATGACCCAACGTTTCGGTAGGTTCTTTTTCTGTGCCAACTGTTCGCGCCACTCACAAAGTAAACTAGCAATCTGTAACTGAATGCCCTTAAGCTTTTGAACACCTTTCAGCTTTTTCCATAACTTGCTGGAATCGAGTTCGTAACTCGATTCTGCACTCATCTTTTGAAACTCTTTCTCTATCCAGGGACCCCGCTGTTTTACTTCCAATTCAGATTTTAAATGTCGATACACTGGCATGAGGTAGCGAACGTCATCCATCGCATAATCGAGTTCGCCTTCGGTCAAAGGTCGGTGAACCCAGTTCGCTCGAGTATACTTTTTTTCAAGATGAACCCCCGTTACATTTTGAACCAAGTCTGCATAACTTATCTGATGGTTATACCCCAATACTGCAGCGGCGAGCTGAGTATCAAATACTGGCGTTGGAATTTGATCATAGTTTTGAAATAATATTTCAAGATCTTGACTAGAGGAGTGAAATACTTTAATTAAATCAGGGTTTTGTAATAGCTTTATGAAGGGTTCAAAGCAATCAAAGGCAAGTGGATCAATACAACCCATGTGTTGGTCTGTTGCTATTTGAATTAGGGCCAGTATTGGATAATATGTTTTTTCGCGAACAAATTCTGTATCAATGACGCAATAATCAGCTGCTTCGATGCTTGAACAAAAATTGGCCAGCTTTTCACTACTGTCGATATAGATGTAGTCCATATTTATTCTCAATGAGCGGTTAAAACCTTTATAAGTATTCTCGATAACCACCATTAAGGCACCTATCTTGATTGTTGCTGGGCCTGATTAAATAGAGATTTTTTCTGTAGCAAATAAGGACTAATTTAACATGGCTTTACGTCGAATATCACGTAATATAATAAAAACGAATGGCCACAATAGCGCCCCAATAAAAGGCGCCACAAAAACAGCCTGAACTGGTATTGTCAACCCCATAACACCATCCATCCAAAAAACAATAATTTGGTTTATCAACAGCAAACCAAAAACATAAACGCTCTGTTGAACTAAAGATAAAACTCTTATGCGTTGATAGAGATTTAAATTTAAATAAGTAATGATCACCAGCGCTAGTGAGTGTTGACCGAGCAAAGTGCCTAGTAAGCTGTCAGCGAGTAACCCAATAATAAGTGCTGTCCATAAGCCAACATATTTGGGTAACGCCATTGACCAATAAATTAGTATTAAAGCCAGCCAGTCAGGGCGGTAATGCCAAACCCAGTCCGGCAAGGGCAGTATCAATAATAACAGACCAACAATGAAGCTTAGATAAATAACTAGATGTTTTAATTTTAACATGTATAAGATGTTCTATTCGCCTTTACTAAAAGTACCAATTTTAATCACCAATACTTCTCGGCTGCTATCCAGCCTGGCTTTTGGGGCTGCCAGAACTGACAAAAACCCGTGGGCTAAATCTTCGCTAATCGACGCAACTGTCGCAACGGGGTAACCGGTGGGGAAACGTCCTCCCAAACCCGATGTCACCAGCTCGTCTCCAATTTGAATATCTGCCGTTGCGGGTAAAAAACGTAATTCAAGATGGTCAGTATTACCATTGCCAAACGCAACTGACCGAACACCACTTCGAATAAACTGAACTGGAATTGCATGATCTGGATCAGATATCAGGATGATGGTAGAAGAAAAACGATTGGTATGGATCACCTGACCCATTACACCAAAATCATCAATGATTGCCTGACCAATTTCTACACCATCATTCGTACCTTTATTGATTTCAACTAACTGTCGATAGGGATTTTGATCAACAGACAGAAGCTCAGCCACGATCACTTCATCTGTCAACTTGCGAGAAGAACTGAGTAAATTTCTAAGCCGAGTGTTCTCTGCTTGTAATACCTGCATGCGTTGAAGCTGAGCATTTAGAATTCGCCCCCGAGTCTGGAGGGTTTTATTATCGTTTAACAGTTCATTATGCGACTTAAACCATTCACTCACCCAGTGGCTACCTAATTCTGGCAAGTTGACTAGATATCTCAGGGGTGACAGAGCCAACGATATGTTTGAGCGTACAACCTCTAAGTGGTTATATCGATGATCAACAAACATCATTCCAATGCAAATGCTGATAAGCAATAACGCCTGAATTGTAGCCCCTCGCGCCTGCTTCTGTAAATGAGTCATGCGGATGAGGCCTAAATTATTCGACCGCTAGAAAGTCTAATCCATGCTGATCAATCATTTCAAGCACACGACCACCACCACGCGCTACGCAAGTCAGCGGATCTTCAGCAATAATCACAGGCAAGCCAGTCTCTTCCATAATAAGTCGGTCAAGATCGCGTAAAAGTGCACCGCCACCGGTAAGAACAATTCCACGTTCGGCGATATCCGAACCGAGTTCTGGTGGGGTTTGTTCTAACGCATTTTTAACCGCACTGATGATCCCATAAAGTGGCTCTTGTAGAGCTTCGAGTATCTCATTGCTGTTGAGCGTAAAACTCCGAGGTACACCTTCAGATAGATTGCGTCCTTTTACTTCAATTTCTCGCAAGTCTTTTCCGGGGTAAGCCGCCGCAATTTCTACTTTAATTCTCTCAGCCGTGGCTTCACCAATTAAAATGCCATAGTTACGACGAACATAATTAATAATGGCATCGTCAAAACGGTCACCACCAATTCTGACGGAAGCAGAATAAACAATTCCATTTAATGACATAACAGCAACTTCAGAAGTACCACCACCAATATCAAGCACCATTGAACCCTGCGCTTCATCCACTGGCATACCGGCACCAATTGCGGCGGCCATTGGCTCTTCTATTAAGTAAACCTTACGTGCACCAGCACCAAGCGCTGACTCCCTGATGGCCCTTCGTTCAACCTGTGTCGCGCCACAAGGTACACAAATCAAGACCCGGGGACTTGGACGCAAAAACTGGTTTTCATGTACTTTACGAATGAAATGCTGCAACATTTTTTCGGTATAAGTGAAGTCTGCTATAACGCCATCTTTCATGGGTCGTTTAGCAGTAATGTTTGCTGGGGTTCTGCCAAGCATTTTCTTAGCGTCAGTGCCCACCGCTTCAATAGACTTTGGGCCGCCAGGACCACGGTTCTGTCTTATCGCAACCACTGATGGCTCATTAAGGACAATACCTTGACCTCGAGAATAAATGAGAGTGTTCGCAGTTCCTAAATCAATCGATAGATCGTTAGATAGCAATCCCCTAATAGCTGAAAACATACGTTTTTTTAAACCTGATTTGTGTTTTATGTGCCCATTAGAACCCGGATAACCAGGAGCATTCATGGAATTGGCCAAGATAATGCATACTTTAGCAATGGGACAGGCTTTGGGCAAGGAAGAAAGCCCTAAATGGTTGCGTTTTGCTTATACTACCCGTGAAATTATGTTAAATTTGCCTGCTTTTTGAATATAGCCTTGGAAAATAGACCCAATGACACTGAAAACTGAAGAAGTGCGAAACATTGCACATCTGGCCCGCCTTCAAATCAACGATTCTAATGTTGAACAATATACCAACGATTTATCGAATATTCTTAACGTATTCAAACAAATGAAGCTACATGATACCACTAATATTTTACCCATGGCACATCCGATGGACGCCACTCAGCGTCTGCGTCCTGATGTCGTGAGTGAAACGAATCAACGTGAAAAATTTCAAGCCGTTGCGCCTGATGTTGAACAACATCTTTACCGCGTACCAAAAGTGATTGAGTGAGATCAAGTATGACAATAACTATCAAGCAATTACAAAAAGGTCTTGCAGATAAGCAATTTTCCAGTGTCGAGATTACGCAAGATTATCTCAATAAAATCAATCAGAAAAATATAGATCTTAACTGCTTTATCAGTGTGACTGGTGAGCTAGCGTTAAAACAGGCAGCCAGCGCCGACGCTGTAATTGCCAGTGGCAAGGGGTCGGTCTTGACAGGAATCCCAATGGCACACAAAGATATTTTTTGCACTGATGGCGTGAAAACTTCCTGTGGGTCTAAAATGCTCGACAACTTTATAGCGCCCTATGACGCAACTGTTATTGAAAAATTTAATCGAAGCGGTACCGTGATGCTCGGTAAAACAAATCTTGATGAGTTTGCAATGGGCTCTTCGAATGAGAACAGTTTTTATGGCTCGGTTGGCAACCCGTGGGATACAAGTCGGGTTCCTGGTGGATCATCAGGTGGTTCCGCCGCCGCCGTTGCTGCTCGGCTTGCACCAGGTGCGACTGGCACTGATACCGGTGGATCGATTCGCCAACCTGCAGCACTGTGCGGTATTACTGGCATTAAACCTACTTATGGCCGCGTATCACGTTATGGTATTGTCGCTTTTGGCTCGAGTTTAGAACAAGCCGGCCCTTTTGCGCATACCGCAGAAGATTGTGCGTTATTACTCCAATCAATGTCTGGATTTGATCCGCGTGATTCAACCTCAGTTGATCAAGCAGTACCTAATTTCTCAGTCGATCTTAATAAGGATATTGCTGGCCTTAAAATTGGTTTGCCAAAAGAGTTTTTTGCCGACGGACTAGATTCAGATGTTGCAACAGTAATTGAAACGGCTATAAGTGAGTTTCACAAACTGGGCGCTGAAATAGTCGACATCAGCTTACCCAACATGGGCTTGTCAATTCCAGTTTATTATGTGGTTGCACCCGCCGAGTGCTCTTCTAATCTCTCTCGTATGGATGGTGTTCGTTTTGGCCATCAGTGTGAAAACCCTATTGATCTCGAGGACTTATATAAACGTTCTCGCTCAGAAGGTTTTGGCGAAGAAGTCAAACGACGAATTATGATTGGCACTTACGCCCTATCTGCTGGCTATTATGACGCTTATTATTTGAAGGCTCAGCGACTGCGGCGCCTAATAAAACAAGATTACGTTAAAGCCTTCGAGCAGGTCGACGTCATTCTTTGCCCAACGACACCTGAAGTTGCTTTTAAGCGTGGTGAAAAAACAGATGACCCCATCAATATGTACCTGCAAGACATTTATACACTGTCGCTTAATTTAGCTGGTTTGCCTGGTATGTCGATTCCAGCTGGGTTTTCTCAATCGATGCCTGTTGGGCTTCAGTTAATTGGTAACTACTTCGAAGAGTCCAGAATTTTGAACACTGCACACAAATTTCAACAAGTAACTGATTGGCACCTAAAAGCTCCGGAGGTGAAATAATGTCCCGTTGGGAAACTGTAATTGGGCTCGAAATTCACGCGCAATTGGCCACTTCGAGCAAAATATTCTCTGGCGCTTCGACTGCCTATGGTGCTGAACCCAATACGCAAGCCTGTGCAGTTGACCTTGGCTTGCCTGGTGTATTACCCGTATTGAATACTGAAGTAGTCAATATGGCGATCAAGTTTGGTGTCTCAATTGGTGCTGAGATTGGTAAGCGCTCTGTGTTTGATCGCAAAAATTATTTTTACCCTGACTCACCTAAAGGTTATCAAATATCTCAACTTGAACTGCCAATAGTGGGGGTTGGAAGTATCAATATTACTCTTCAAGACGGTCCTAATGAAGGCCAGCCTAAAACTATTGGCATTACTCGCGCACACCTTGAAGAGGATGCAGGCAAGTCATTGCATGAAGCATTTCCCAGTCATACTGGTATTGATTTAAATCGTGCAGGCACACCGTTGCTTGAAATCGTATCAGATCCTGATATGCGTTCAGCAAAAGAAGCTGTTGCCTATGCTCGAAAAATTCATTCATTAGTTCGTTATCTCGAGATATGTGATGGCAATATGCAAGAAGGTTCGTTTCGTTGTGACGCTAATGTGTCTGTTCGGCCCATGGGTCAGACAGAACTGGGGACTCGTGCCGAACTTAAAAACATAAACTCATTCCGATTTCTAGAACGTGCCATTAATTATGAAGTCGAACGACAAATTGAACTCATTGAAGATGGCGGTACAGTTGCACAAGAGACGCGGCTTTACGATTCTGACAAGCACGAAACTCGCTCAATGCGAAGTAAGGAAGAAGCCAACGATTACCGATATTTTCCAGACCCTGATTTATTGCCAGTGATAGTGACAGATGAAGACATTGAAATTATCAGGAATAATCTGCCAGAATTACCTGAGCAAAAGTGCCAGCGTTTTATCAGCGACCTTGGCTTGTCCGATTACAACGCAGAACTTCTGACGAGTAGTCGTGAACTCGCAGATTATTTTGAAACCGCTTTAGCATTAGCGCCGGATCAATCTAAACTGTTAGTTAATTGGATACTGGGGGATTTATCTGGTGCACTTAATCGGTCTGATTTGGATATTCAATCATCACCTATAAACGCTGCCATGCTTGTTACTTTGCTACAGCGCATTTCTGATAATACAATTTCAGGCAAAATAGCAAAAGAAGTATTCGAAGCTATGTGGCAAGGCGAAGGCAGTGCTGATTCGATTATTGAAAGCCGCGGCTTAAAGCAAATCACCGATAGCAGTGCCATTGAAGGTTTGATTGATGAAGTGATTGCTGCCAACCCAAATCAAGTCGCAGAATTTCAAGCCGGCAAAGAGAAAATGCTTGGTTTCTTCGTTGGACAAATCATGAAACAGTCCAAAGGCAAAGCGAACCCAGGCCAAGTCAATCAAATGCTGCGAGATAAACTGAAAGCCTAATGAAAGATTCTGACCAGCTGAAACGCTTTCTATTTGCTCACAACCCAATTCGTGGCGAGCATGTTTCTTTGGACGCAAGCTGGCGTAAAATTGTCGCCCAGTCAGACATAAAAGGTGCGGCATTGACCTTGCTTGGGCACGCTTTGACCGCGGCTACTTTACTGGTGGAGACCCTAAAAATTGAAGGTAGCGTCAGCCTTCAAATTCGTGGTACGGGCCCAATCCATTTGTTACTCGCTGAGGCAACCTCATCACATACCATTCGCGGAATAGTGCGTCAATCACGTGAGCTGGACAAGGAAGTTAGCCTGCAGAAAATATTTGAAACTGACAAACTTGTGATTACGATTAAAAATAAAGCTGGGCTCCCTCACCAAGGTATTGTACCCCTTAATGGAAATAGCATTTCAGAGGCGCTGCAAGCCTACTTTGAACAATCTGAACAGCTACCAACCCGAATATGGCTTGCCTGTGATGAGCAATCCGCTACTGGACTATTATTACAAAAACTACCTGCTGAAGAGAACGATAAAGATGCTTGGAATCGAATCTTGCATCTAGCAGAGACCACCCAGCAGAATGAGTTAATAAAACTAAAAGCCGAAGTATTATTACACCGCTTATTCCATCAAGAAGAGCTAGAGATTTTTGATGCTAAACCCATTAAATTCTCCTGTACCTGCTCTCAACAAAGAACTCTCGATATGATCGTTTCATTGGGGAAGACAGAAATTCATAGTCTCATTGAAGAACAAAACGAAGTTGCCATTACCTGCGAGTTTTGTAATGCAAACTACACGTTTGATAAGGTGGAACTAGAACAGCTATTTGTTGAAGGTGACAATCTGCCATTGAGCTCAACACATCATTAAATTGACATAACGAATAGTAATTAGGCCCTTATGCTTTAGAGTCAAACCCAACTAGTAAGCAGCCATTAACCGTCCGGCTACTGTGCTCTGTGCCTGGCTCATAAATAACATAGTCACCTACTCCCAGTACCAACCCGTCAGGTTCGACCAAATCGCCTTCTAATATCAAGTATTCCTCTCGAGTCGTATGCTTATGTGCCGTTGTTTCGGCACCTGGTTCCATTCGAACCATATACGCCCCATGGCCAGTTTTATGGTCATAGGTAAGATCAAGTTGGCCAATATTGTCAAGCTTTGGCCCACCAAACGCATAAACATCATATTTACTCTTACGGGTATCAATCACTCTCCGATCTATATTTAAGTTATTGGTCACTTCATTCTCCTTATTTTAAAGGACTGTATCAGATTAATTCTGACATTCCATCTACTCAACTAAGTTCTCTTATTTAAAGAACTAATTTAACTCGGTCTAATTTCACAACCACGGCTAAACTATGACACCTCCTGCTGCTTCAAACATGGCTTAAAAACTCTAATTAGTCGATAACATAATACGACCCCGACCATTTATCTTTGCACTATATAAGGCCTCATCAGCACGAGTCATAACACTTTTAGCATCTTTGTCCCCGTACCTATATTGCTCAATTCCAATACTCAACGTTGGCTTTAATATTAAAAGGCCTAAAGTATTGATTTTTTCAATAAAACAAACTGATAACTGTTCTGCTCGAACTTTTGCTTCTCTTGAGGATAATTCGGGTAGTAAAATCGCAAATTCATCACCTCCTATTCTGCCAATTATATGGCTTGGCCCAGTTATTGACTCTATGGCATTCGCTAATAAAATAAGCACCTGATCACCTAGTAAATGCCCATAACTATCGTTTACACATTTAAAATTATCAACGTCAATGACTAAGAGGGCATATTCCATACCTAAGTTGAGTGCCTTTTGATGGATAACCGTCGCAGACTCAAAGAAGGCCCTGCGGTTATTGATTCCCGTTAATGCATCTGTTCGCGCTTGCTGCTCAGCTAGTTTTTTAGCTTGTATAAGCGCCATCGTTCTTTCTGCTATTTGATGCTCAAGATTAACATTTAAATCAGCTAGCTCTTTTTGCGTTTTCTGTATTTTTTCTTGGGCATGTTTTAAGTCAGTCACATCAACATGGACCGATACAATTGAATCATTCGGCATCAATCGATCAGTAGTTCGAATCCAGCGTCCATCTTGCATTTTTACCGTTAATGAACCCTCTAGTTTCTCGCGGTAAGCCCATTTTCGTTTAAAAAAATCATTACCAAATCCACCGTTTTCATCACCTACAATCGCATTACCCAACAGTACATCTATAATACCCAGCTGATCGCAATGAACACCCGGAGCCGCCTGCAATTCAGTATAACTATACATATCTCGAAAGGCCTGGTTTGATGTCAGTAAACATCCGTTAGAGTCGTAAGTAACCATACCCTCCACCATATTTTCTACGGCATCAACCAGGACGGAGTGATTTTTATTTAGGGGTAGATTAGACATTTTTTATCGATTTTTACTCGTAATAAAACCATTTTAAGACACTATATATTTAGGCTACCTAAATGAATAAGTCTACAGCATACTTTTATTAGTTTACGTTGTATAAAGTATATGTATAAGAGAATAGCTACATTTTCAGCGTTTTCAAATAGAAGTGACGGGAAAAATAACACTGGCTCAGCACGGCCATTAACGTAGAAGGTGATTTTAATAAAAAGTAACGCTTTTTAGATCAGTCAAGCTAGAGTTCAAGCAGAACTAGCCAAGCACCGCTCCATTTGCGCTTGATCTATTAAGGTTTATAGAACTCAAGCAAGCCATTTAATATTAAATTTCTAACATTTTAGTAGGTGTCTATCGTTTAGGGAACACCACTTAAGTTCTAACGCTTATCTGGGTTGGTATTATTACACTTTAATATTTGTACTTTGCATTAAAGTGAATGACAATTCACCTTGTCTAAATTGCTCGATACTTAGTAATCGATTTCAATTTAATCTGACTTTTTATTTTTAGGGCTTTACTGTGACCAAAATTATTATTTTAATTATTGCTATTGTTTTAATTGGCTACTACTTCATAAAATCAGGTGGTGTTAGTTCCGAAGCAATCGCTATAAACAAAAAAATCGGCGCAGATTTTATGGAATCGAATAGAACCATCGATGGTGTTAAGACCACCAGTACTGGTTTGCAGTACTTAGTTTTAGAAAAAGGTACCGGTACCAAGCATCCTTCGGCAACAGACCAAGTGGAAGTACACTATCAAGGTAGCCTTTTAGATGGCACAGTATTTGATAGTTCTGTAAAACGTGGGCAGCCCATTTCATTTGGCTTAAATCAAGTGATCAAGGGCTGGACGGAAGGTGTACAGTTGATGGTGGTAGGTGAGAAGACTCGTTTCTTTATTCCTGCAGAGATGGCTTATGGTAATGAGGGTGCTGGTAGTGATATCCCTGGCGGTTCAACACTGATTTTTGAAGTGAATCTTTTAGGCATTAACAAATAAAACGATATTCAGTAAGGGTTAGAAAACATGTCGAGGAGAATTAGAGCGTTTAGATACGAAAAAAAACCTTAGAACAGCGTGCTTTTCAAGGAAGATCCAGATGAGGATAAAACGGCTGTCGTTGGTACATTGTATGTAAAGCAGTGGTTTGCTGATAACAGTAAGATTCTGGAAGTCACCATCGATAATAAAGACTTAGGCTGCTGACTTTCTTTGTTAGTGAGCGATATTAACTATCTTTATGAACAGAGTAGGTCGATTACGTAAACTTCCTTAAGCCAACAAACTTTCACATTGAGTAATTAAGCCTTCGATGCAACCACAAGCTGATCCGTTCATAGTACCTGCCTGTTATGAAGAGATTGAAATCCTGTTTCAAGATCCGCATTTGTTGCTAATCAATAAGCCAACTCGATTGCTTAGTCTATCGGGCAAGCACCCGCTCAATAAGGATTCCGTTCATTTTCGTTTAGTTCAGGATTTTCCAACGGCAACTATGCTCCATCGTTTGGATTTTGGCACATCAGGTATCATGGTCTTAGCGCTGAATAAAAAAGTCAACGCGCACATCACCAAACAGTTTCAGTCACGCAGTGTTGTAAAATGCTACAACGCCTTACTGCACGGACATCTTGCTCATGATAACGGCCTGATTGAATATCCTATCGCTAAGGATAAACCCAACTTTCCACTTCAAAAAATTTGTTTCGAGACGGGCAAGATTGCTCTGACCAATTACCAAGTTGTTGAACGCCCCTCTGATCTCTTTGCAACAAAAGTGAACTTTACCCCTGCAACGGGGCGCACACACCAATTGCGCATTCACAGCCAGCAAATGGGGCACCCTATTTTGGGCTGCGACTTATATGCGACGGATGAAGCTTTTTTAATGAAACCACGATTAATGCTACATGCAACAACGCTAGCCTTTGACCATCCCGTAACAGGACAAAGAGTGGAAGGCATTTGCCCTTGTCCATTTTAGTCACACTTTTAACTAGGGCTCAACCGGCCGGGTTGCTTCAATCTGGTCTCAGACGAGCTTGAAAAGCCTCAAGGATATATAACCAAGTATGTATTACTTTCGAGTTACGCTCGCCTATAAGGGAACTCAGTACTTTGGATGGCAAGCTCAATCAATGGACACTTTAAATGAAGAAAGGCCTACTGTAGAAGGCACCATCCTTAATGCGCTAAAAAAAATAACTAACTATCAGCCCTGTACCATATCAGCAGCCAGTCGAACTGATGCAGGTGTTCATGCGCAAGGCCAAATAGCAAAAATTACTTTGCCCATAGAGATCACTCCTGAACATCTTTTAATGGGTCTCAATTCTTTAATGCCAAGAGATATTCGTATTCTTGAGTGCTCGCCATCAACCAAAAGTTACCAGCCTAATAGGGCAAGCACTAGCAAGGAATATCACTATTACTTTATTGCTGCCCCGCTGGACAATGCCATCACTTCTGATATTGCTGTGCATCTGCCCGTGCATAGCCTAGCCCCCGAAACACTGGCATTACTCAAAGCTGCCTGTCAATTATTTGCAGGTCAACATGATTTTTATAATTTTAGTAGCCGTGACAAAAGTGTTACCACAAGTGTTAGAGAAGTTTTTTATTGTGACATTCATCAGGCCGGATTTTCACCCTTAGCCAACAACATGTATTATCTTAAAATTATTGGTGATGGTTTTTTGAAGTACATGATTCGTTACTTAATGGGCGCATTATTTGAACTGGCGAAGGGTCGTATCGCAATAGAAGACATTCAACGTTATCTTCAGCAAAATGAGGCCCGTAAGTTATGTCCTAAAGCAAAAGCGAAAGGTTTACATTTAATTAAAGTTGAAGCACCCACTAGATAGTATTGCAAATCAAAATCTGGCGTTTAAGTTACTAGCCATATAATAAAAGTAATGACTTATTGTAAGAACTGCAGTACTTGAGGCCTTACTGACACTGCTTTAATAAACGATATCATTTTCAGCCCGGACAAATACCACCGGCTCTTCATCTGTTTCAGACGACACTGAAAAATTAATAGGCTTACAACAGACCTGACAATCTTCGATATATTCCTGACCAATGTCTTCCGGATCAATCAGGACAGTAATTGATTCTCCGCAATATGGGCAGGTAATTAATTCTTCATGCAAGAAAGCCATTGGACACATATTTCTCTATTTGATTTATAAACAATAAGGATACATCAGATAACGGCTTTTACATCATAAAAGCTGGACTTTTGTTGACCATTAATGCCGAGGGAAGTCTAAAAATTTCTCATTTAGCTTGTCATTTTAAGCTGTCCGTAACCATAGAAAAACACAGCCAAAACTGCCAGACCAATCGAACTAACATGATAACCATTAAATAATTCGCGAAAAATGACCATCCCAACAAAAACAGATGTTGTTAATATTGATAGCACCGCATAGACCGTGTAAGCATGTGCGCCAACTCGGCTGTACATTAGATAGAAACCTATGAAAGTAACAAAGAAACCGATTGCTGATATTACTATTGGTCCAATATTTTGCTTTAAATAAACAACATTCCCACTATTATCTGAGAATATGGCTGCAACAATAAACATTGCAGCACACAAACTAACGGCGGCGGTCATAAACAAAAAAGGGTTTGACGAAATAGTCGAAGAACGTTGTCCAAATACAAATATTGCATTACCAGTGGCTGCCAGACCAGCATAAATAATAACTTTATAAATCGCAGATTCCATTACGGCTCCTAGGGATCGGTAAACATGGGTCAAATTAACGCAATTCTTTGTGTTAGTTCGTGCTCTGTACTTTGACTCATTTAAAGCGACTATTTGTTTATGATCGTTTCAATCATATCAGATGATATTGTGGTAGCCTTCGCTCAAATTAAAATCTTGCGACCTGATCTATGAAAAAACCCACTGGTAACATTGAATCCTCGTCAAAAAAATTAACTGAAATGTCTGTTTCGCAAGGTCAATTTACGCTCAATCGCAAGCCAATAGATGTGAAGTTACAGGCCTGGGAGGCCGCAGATGAATATCTATTGAAGTATGTAGATGAGCAAAATTTGTTAGCAGAACCGTTGAGCCTGCTTATTATCAATGATGCTTTTGGTGCCTTGACCGTTGCTTTAGCAGCGTATAAGCCCACAACAATGTCAGATTCATACCTCGCTCAACAAGCGATGATGGAGAATTTATCAGCTAATGAATTAGACCCTGCTGCGCTTAAATTTAACAATGGGTTAAGCCTGCCAGCAAAAGCCTTTGACCTGGTGTTAATCAAAACACCCAAGTCACATGCGTTATTAGAATTCCAATTACGCCTACTGAAGCCCTCTATTGGTGCTAATACAATCATTATTGCTTCTGGCATGTCCCGTTCGATTCATAACAAAACATTGCAGCTATTTGAGACCATAGTTGGTCCAACCACAACGTCACTAGCATGGAAAAAGTCGCGTCTTATATTTGCAACACCCAATTTATCTCTAGAGGTACCTTTTGCCAATTCCTCTGATCGTTTTGTACTCGAGACAAATCGGAGCTTTAATATTAGCAGCCATGCTAATGTATTCAGCCGCGGTAGACTCGACGAGGGTAGCCAGTTACTGATCGAGCATATGCCTATTAATGAGCAATATCGAGATATTGCCGACCTCGGTTGTGGCAATGGTGTACTGGGTATTATTGCATCATCACTAAATAAACCTTCGAGCATTATATTTGCAGATGAGTCCTACATGGCAGTGAGTTCTGCTAAACAAAATTTTGGTGAAGCCTTTGGGAAATCTATCAAAGCGCACTTTAAAGTCACTGATTGTTTACACGGGGTTGAAGACGAAAGCATCGATCTCGTGTTAAACAACCCTCCATTTCATCAACTCAATGCGATTGGTGACGCGATTGCTTGGCAAATGTTCATTGATGCACGCCGAGTGTTAAGAAAAGATGCGGCTCTATACGTTGTGGGTAACCGTCACTTGGGCTATCACACTAAAGTGAAAAAAGTATTTGGCAATTGTGAAATGATCACCAGTAATCAGAAGTTTGTTGTACTAAAGGCAGTCAAACAGTAAATTTTTCCACGGCAACTACTTCGTTTAAACACAGGGTTCAATGTTGATATTAATATTTTTTGATAATGACATTCACTGGTGTAAGCCATTTTTGATTTTAGTTGCGCACTTCTAACGTTGAAGAGCATTTTTTGTTGAAGGTTTTTTATTTAATTCTGTACTAGTTGAGTTTCAGTTTTTGGGAAAGTACGCGCGCCCTCGTAAACAATCTGCCATCGATTATCTGCCTTACGCCAATACACGTCCTTGTCTGTCTCTAAATCTAAATTATTGCTGGTGTAGGATTGAGCAAATTGCATTAAGACTAGGTTTTCTTCTCCAGGATAATTAAATATATTCAAATTACTATATTCAACTTTAATGTCTTTTCTATCCCTAGTTACCCATTTTTTGTATCCATCCCAACTTTTAAAATCGCGATTATAAGCAAAATAATCTTGTTTTGAATAGTGTTCACGGTAAATATCATGCTGGTTATTTTCCCAGTCAGCGATCCAACTCGTTAACACATTTATCATCTCTTTACGCTGTTGTTGCCATTCGCCCGGCTTCAGCCATTTAACCTGTTGAGCAACGATGACAGGGGTATGAATGCTGGAATTTATGTATTTATTAATACGCGTAAAATCTGGATTACTGACCACGATACAGCCGTTGCTAGCCCAAGGTGAACGATTATAAGTGTCTGACGGTGTGCCATGAATCCAGATACCGTCACCTGTCCGGTTTTTGCGATCATCCCAGACATTTGGATAGCTGATGGGGAATGCGCCCAATCCATAAAGATCGGGCAACTCCTCACCGTCGATGGTTTTAGTGACATGATAAATACCGACCGGTGTTTTTTGATCGCCTCGCTTTTGTTTCCCGTAACCTTTTAACCCAATGGAGATAAAATAGTCTTCTACTAACACGGGCGTACCCTGTTCATTTCGAAAAACATAAATGCGCGATTTTTCTTGATCGACTAAAATAACGTAGGGCTGATTTTTTGCAAGGAAAAGAATATTTTCAGGTATTAATCTCAGATGCTCAGTATTACTCTCATGCTGCCAGCGCTGTTGGATCTCGTGTTTAAAGTCATATTGTGCTTTAACAGTTGATATACCATCACCAATCTTATGAAGAGGCGCAGCTTTTGCTAGCAACAAATCAGCATAAATCATTTGCCCCAGTCGGCTTTTAGGATATTGAGCTAAGAGATCTCGAGTACTATTAAGTGCATGTTCAAAATCTTGGTTCTGGATTTTTTTAATCGTTTGAAGTATTTCTTGCTCATATAGATCCGGCTTATAAAAGTTAAAGTCAATTTTCACATCGACTGTCTCTACAGCGTGGAGCGATTGAAATAATATCCATAGGAAAATGACTAATATTGCTTTCATAAAGCCGATATTACACGCTCATCAGAAATTTTCCATGTCGATCCAATTCGGCGAAAAGTGATTTGTTTTAGTACCTTGTCACTGTAATTAGCAGAATCATAAACTTGTTTGAAGTTAATAATTGCGCTGTTTTCATCTTGTGCACTGATCTCAATATCACTCACTACCACATTAATTGTACCAGGGCGCATAATACGATTACGACGATGTTCAACCCAAGCTATATGCGTATTAAAACTAGGGCTATGGTTGGCAGAATAATAACTGATATAGGTAGGGAAATCCTTATTGTTCCAAGACTTTGCCCACTGTTTAATTTGTTCTATTAGCAAAGTCTGAACATTAGCACTATTTACCACCGAACTGATACCTGGTTGTGTCACTCTTGGTGGTGGGTCAGGCAAGCTCAAATTGCTCAATGCAACTAATTCAATTCTGGGTGATTCTACCGGTTGATTCGATTCACTGACGGCCTGGCGATAAGTTGCGCTCGCTATACTGCGATATATTCGGCCTAGGTTATTATATGCCATTGAATAGCTAGAATGAGTATTTAGCGCATCGATGAGAAGTTGACTGGCTTTATCAGAATCACCCTTATCAAGATAAATCATCGCCAAATTATTCCTTGGCTCAGGCAATTCTGGATATTCTCGAATTAGACCCTCGTAGAGCTCTTTTGCCCGATCCGTCTGTTGATCCATCTGATAGGCATAGGCGGTTAAGAATTGGATTTTAGCATTATTAGGGCGCTCAACTAAAAATTGATCGCCCGAGTTTGCGGCCAAGGAAAATGAATTTTGGCCTATCAAACGCTGAAGCTCTTCTATTGGCGTTGCCGAAAATACGGAGTTAACGCATAGGTTGGACAGGAGTAGAGCAATAAGTCGATACATATTTTTATATCAGATAGAAAGATGATTTTTAATCAATGTAGAGTATATCAAATATTCTTAAAAACGTGTCTGGATTCATGTCCGTATTGGCAGTCAGGTGTAAACTAAATGATTATTTATTGCCAAAACTTACCATTTACGGAATGAATTCATGCAATTATTTCTAGTTGACTCCAGTATTTTTATCTATAAAGCCTGGTTTGGTGCAAAATATGAAATGCTCAATGTTAATAAACAACCAAATCAGGCTTTCATTGGTTTCACCGATTTTGTCTATCGACTATTAACCGAGTCAGCACCACAAAAACTTGTATTCGCTTTTGATCACGGTGGTCAAAAATCTCAGCGCAAGACCCTTTATAGTGAATACAAGGCCAATAGAAACCCAACACCCACTAATTTAAGACGTCAATTTGAGTGGTGTCAACAATGGGTTGAGGAACTAGGAATATCTAAAGTCAGTGATCCTGAATGGGAAGCTGATGACTTAATTGGCACACTCGCTCAACTACACCGTTCACCAGAACTATCCATCGTTATCCTGAGTGCGGATAAAGATTTAACCCAACTGGTTCGCGAAGGCGATATTTGTTGGGCTTTTTTTGATGACAAAAAACTTGATTACAACGGCATCAAGAAAAAATTTAAAGTGAAACCAGAACAAATTGCGGATCAATTAGCCCTTACCGGCGACAAAGTTGATAACATTCCCGGCATACCTCTAGTTGGACTAAAAACAGCTGCCAACTTATTGAGAAAATATGGTGACTTGAAGACACTTCGAGCTAATCTGCATGAGGTTAGTAAAATGAAATTTCGCTATGCAGCCCAAGTTCAGCGTTCACTCATCGATAATGAATCTATACTCGACATTTCGAGCGCATTAACCCAAATCAATTGTACCGTTGAAACAATGCAAGATGTGTCAATATTACGCCGACCTGCTAATACTGAGCAGCTTCAGAGACTGATGAATTTTCATCAAATGGATTCTGCCCGCTACGAAAAGTGGCACGACTACTTACAAGTAGGCTAAACCATGGCTATTGTTATATTATTCAACAAACCTTTCAGAGTACTCAGTCAGTTTTCTGAATCTGGCGACAAAAGTACACTGGCTGACTTCATCAACATCCCAAACGTCTATCCAGCTGGCCGGCTCGATTATGATAGTGAAGGGTTAATGATATTAACTGACGATGGAAAATTACAAACCCATATAGCTAATCCCAATTACAAACAATCGAAATTTTATCTAGCCCAAGTTGAGAACGTTCCTAATAAAAAAGCACTACTCAGCCTAAGCCAAGGCTTAAAACTAAAAGACGGCATAACTCGCCCAGCCAACGTAACATTAATCGAGCAGCCTGATTGGCTGTGGCCTCGTGAACCTGCCATTCGGCAACGAAAGGAGATTCCAACACAATGGCTTCAGCTTGAAATCAAAGAAGGCAAAAATCGACAGGTAAGGCGAATGACCGCTGCTGTAGGTCACCCAACTTTACGCTTGATACGCACAAAAGTAGCTGATTGGTCTTTAAACGATTTACTACCTGGAGAATCTCGAGAATTATTGATATGAGCTAAATAGATGCGAGTTAATTACTTATTCCAATTGTTATAATCCAAACACTGACAAATGTTCATGAACACCCAACCAAACCTCTGAATCATGTCGTGAAAACACGATTGTTTCCCGCTCTCTATTTGTTACTACGTCAGAATCAAAGTTTATATTAGTAAGTACTTGATGAGTAAACACTGCAACCTCGCCTAACATCTGCAGATGGACAGCGCTGGACTCACAATTAATAATACGGAATTGATGCTGATCTTCCCATGATTGCCATTCGGCTTGATATTCGGCTCGACTCATTAGTACACGATCAAGATTATGAAAGAGGAATGTTGCTTGCGCTGAAAAAGCCGCAAAATAATTTTCCGTGTCATTATTTGAGAATGCAGTGATTAATTTATTGGCGGCAGTCATAACGGCCTGTCGGTCATCTTGTTCAGGCATGATTATGTATCGGCTTTAATAAGCTTGGCTTGTTTTTGGTAATGAGTGACGTTAATGGTGTCATTTGTCGAGCAACAGTGAGCTTCAACTCATCTATCGTCATCTCATTGCTCTTTACAAATTCAGTAAACATTGAATTCAAGTTATTAAAAATGGTTTCTCCCAATGCCTGATGATCTAAATAGCTAATAATCATGTTTTTCACTTTAAATGTTTCTATCAAGCACACTACTTGCATACTAATACGCTGGTCAAGTTCTGCATATCGCTGACTAAAAGGGGTTTGAGGTCGTTGTATTGAGAATGCCATTGCCATGCGCCACATCTCTTTGTTCAAATAAACTTGAGAATGCTCATAATAGGACCCAATAAGAGCATTCAATGCTTCATCTACAGAGGACAGAGGACCTTCTATCAAACGTTCCCCTGCAATTAAAATTTCTTCAACCTCCATTGAAACAACAGCTATCAAGATGTCTGCTTTACTCTGATAGTAGTTATAGGTAGTTCCAGTAGAGACCTCTGCTAGCTCGGCAATATCTTCCATTCTAGTTTTGTCATACCCATCACGCTTAAACAGCATTGATGCAGACTCTAGAATGCGCTTTTCACGCGCGACTTTCTGTCTTTCGCGAAGTCCTGCCATATGGATCCTCCTATATGAGCACTAAATGAGTGCGTTCATTTTTATAGTTGACAACAAATACTACTCCGTTCAGTATTATAATTCTAATAATAATTGCAATACTAGTTAACTCTATCGCTGGATAACGAGGATAATATGATATTTAAAAAACGAGATGGTTACTCCCAATATCGGTTTTTTCCAACCACGGCTTCGGTCGCTTTCACCATTGCTATAGCCGGATTGAATTCGACGTCTGTACTTGCACAGGAAGAACTTAACGCTTTGGTCTGGTGTGATCATACGGATGCAGCGTTGATCGAACCTTTTGAAAAAAAGAACAACGTAAAAGTCAATCTTAAGGAATATGAGGGTACCGGTGCGGCACTTTCCATTATTTCTCAATCTCGTCCTGGTGACTGGGATGTGCTGGTTATTGATGGTGTTGATGTTCCCAGAGCAATTGATGAAGGAATTCTTGGCGAAATCCCCAACAACGCATTACCAACCGCTGACTTTTTTCCAGAAGTTGTTATGGAAGATAACAATACTAGAAACGGTAAAACTTATGCTGTGACTGAAAAGTATGGCTACAACACCATTTCTTTCGACAAGTCGAAAGTTGATATATCCGACATGAAAGACATGAGTATGCTTTGGTCAGGCAAATATGATGGTCGAATTGCAATCTACGACTATTACCTGCCAGTCATTGGTTTGGTAGGGCTGAGTGAAGGAATTGACACCAACAAGGTCAATACAAGCAATATGTCCGTCATAAAAGACAAGCTGTTGTCCTTAAAGAAGGCATCAAAATTAGTGGGCGACGTGGTTTCTTCTCAAACAGCACTTGCTACTGGTGAAGTTGATATTTTGGTTGGCGGTGGTGAATGGGTGACGGCTGTTTTATCAGCTGAAAAACCCAACTTGGATTGGGTTATTCCAGAGCAGGGCGGCTTACGGTGGTCACAATCTATCGGTGTTATGGCTGATTCTGGCAAAAAAGACCTAGCTCTTAAATTTGTTCAATATATTACGAGTCCAGAAGGACAGGCAAAATTAGCCACTTCTTCGTGTTTTTGGGGGATGCCGGCTAATAAAAAGACAGAACCACTTTTAACTAGTGCTCAAAAAAAGGCGTTACGTTGGGATAATCAGGCAGATTATCTTGCCAATTCTCAGCTTTACCCCATTCCAGATGCAACGCTGGATGATTTAATGCAGGATAACTGGACAGAAATGCTTCAGAATTAATTCGTTTTAGTTATGCTAACACCAATGCTCTCAAAAATTGGGCGCATTGGTTTTCTAGCCTGAGCAAGTTGATATGAGTGTGGATTCAGATCATTCATTACGAAAAGCTTGGTATTTTGTTACGCCAGCAATAGCTTGGACGATCGCATTTTTTGTTATTCCTTTTGCCTTCATGGTATCAGTAAGCCTAGCATCACGAGTGGGGCGACAAATTGTTTACTCTTGGGATCTGGACAATTATATTAATTTTTTTAGTAAGTCATATTTATTAAAAGGCTTATTTGTATCTCTAGAAATTACCTTCCTAGTGACCATACTGTCGACACTGCTGGCGTATCCTCTCGCTTGGATCATTGCCGAGCGTGTACCAAAAAAATGGCAACGCATTGCACTAATTATGGCTATTTTGCCATTCTGGACATCTTATGTTGTTCGGTCTTATTCCTGGCTGCTGGTTTTATCTACAGATGGTGTTATCAACAAATCGCTTCTTCAAATCGGCATAATTTCAGAACCATTACCCTTATCAAACACAACAACTGCCACAGTAATAGGCTTTGTACACTTTTTCGTTATGCTATTGACCTTAACTATTTATTCTAACCTAATCCAGTTATCACCCAATTATAAACGCGCCAGTGCGGACTTAGGCGCCAATGCTTTTCAAACATTTTGGCACGTAATTCTGCCGTTGACGTTACCAGGAATTATGGTAGGTGCATTCCTGACCTTTGTATTGTGTATAGGCGACTATATTACGCCGCAAATTCTTGGTGGTAATAATGAACTAACCTTGCCACAAATTATCATGATGCAACTAGGTCGCCGTGCAGATATTCCAACCGCAGCGGCTCTTTCTATTATCCTAATGGGTGTCGTGACTGTCGCTTACCTGTCTTGCCTTCGTTGGCTAAAAATGGAGCGTACCTAAATTATGTACTCTCGATTATCAAATGTTCTCTGCGGGACCTATTTTATTGCCATTTATGGCTTTATATTCCTACCCGTTGCCGTCTTGGTTTTGTATTCGTTTCAAGATGGTACCTTGCCTATCCCTCCCTTTAACGGCGTTACTTTTAAATGGTATTCAGAGGTTTTTGCTGATTCGAAATTAATGTCAGCATTAGCTAACTCGATTATTGTGGCGGTTTTGTCCTCTATTATTGCTTGTTTGCTTGGTTTTTGTGCAGCTTACGCCCTATCTCGTTATCGCCTTCCCGGTAGTGCATTTCAACGAATTTTAATCACTGCACCCATGACAGTGAGCTATCTCATCATTGCTTTAGGGTTGTTAGTCTTATTTAATTGGATGGGGATTCGACTATCTTTATGGACGGTTGGCGTAGGCCATGTTGTGATCAACCTGCCTCTTTGCTTTGCAATCATTTATGCTTCAATGGGTGATCATCAGAAAAACATTGAGCGCGCTGCTCGTGATTTAGGTGCTAATAATTTTCAAGTTATGCTGTTAATTACAGCGCCTATGCTTATGCCTTCTATTCTCGCTGCGTTATTTTTGTCAATAACATTTAGCTGGGATGAATTTATCATCTCGTTTCTACTGTCTCGTTTTGATGTCACTCTACCCGTTGAAATTTGGAGTTTGTTACGTTCAGGACTTAATCCAAAGACAAATGCTATCGGTAGTCTCGTCTTTCTCCTTTCAGTTGGCTTACTAATCATTCTTGAATTATTTGTTTTTCGCCAGAGATCCCCAAAATGACCGCCGATGTCTCATTGCTCAATCTATCAAAGGCTTTTAATGGCGTTGCTGCATTAAATGATGTGTCTCTTGAGATTAATGCCGGCGAATTTATTGTTTTGCTAGGCCCATCAGGTTGTGGAAAATCCACCCTGTTATCAATTATTGGTGGGTTTTTAGCCGCCAGTTCTGGCAAAGTTTTCATTGGTGGTAAGGATATGACCTCTGTTCCTCCATCCGTTAGACCAACCACAACTATGTTTCAGGACTATGCATTATTTCCCCACATGTCCTTGCGTGACAATGTGGCATTTGGCCTGAAAATGCGAAAAGTAGGTCGCAAAGAAAGGAATCATACAGCCGATACATTTCTAGATATGGTTGGGTTGAAAGCATCAGCCAACCGCAAGCCGCACGAACTTTCTGGCGGCCAGAGACAACGGGTGGCACTAGCCAGAGCTCTTTCCGTTAGTCCCGACTTGCTATTGCTGGATGAACCGCTAGGTGCACTTGATATGAAGCTTAGACGCCAAATGCAAGATGAGTTAAAGGCCATACAAAAAGAAATTGGCACGACTTTTATTCACGTTACTCATGATCAAGAAGAAGCCATGGCCATTGCGGACAGAATCGTAGTAATGAATCAAGGTGCTATCGAAGGCTTGGGTAAGCCGTCTGATATTTATATGCGGCCACAGTCGCTATTTTCAGCTGGTTTTATGGGTGAAGTTAATCTGATCAGCGGCACAGTAACAACCATTAACAAACAGCAATACACTATCAAAACAAAGATAGGATCCTTCGAGCTGTTGGCTGACGCGTTCGTCAACAGCGAACCTCAAGTTGGTAAAGACGTTACTCTTTGCATACGGCCTGAACAGATTAGTGCAAGATCAGACGCTGGTAGAAATCTCAAACCATTAATTCCCGCAAAAATCCTAAGCAGTGCATTCTTTGGAACGCATTTTCGTTGTTTGCTGGCGCCAGATTTAGCACCAGAATTAAGACTAATTGCTCACCTACCTCAGTCAAGTGAAATGCTACAAGGCAGTGTTGTAGACTTAGTGTTTGATACCGCTAATATGACTGTTTTACTTAGCGCCTAACGTGGAACTTACTATGGACCGTATAGCCCCAGAGAACTGGTATCAAACTAAAAAAATAGACGATGACGTCACCCACATTTGCGAACCTTATATCAAGGAATTTTATCGCTGTAATATCTGGCATGTTCGCGGCAGCCAAAGTGACCTGTTAGTGGATAGTGGCATGGGCGTGGTATCACTCACTGATTGGGTTTCAATTGTTACTGAAAAAGATATCGCCGCCGTGGCAAGTCATACACATTTTGACCATATCGGTTGTCATCATGAATTTAAACACTGCATTGTTCATTCGGCAGAAGCCGATCTATTGGCAAATCCAACGCGAGAAAGCACGTTGGTGGAACCGTACGTTACGGATGATATTTTTACTCAATTGCCACCACAACCCTACGTATCAGAAACTTATGCAGTCAAGAAGACTTCGCAGGCTGAAATAGTTGAGGACGGTCATGTTATTGACTTGGGCAATCGACAGTTTGAGGTTATTCATACCCCTGGTCATTCTCCAGGTGGTATCGCATTATTTGAACACAAAACAGGCATCCTATTTTCTGGTGACTTACACTATGATGGATTGTTAATCGAAGATACGTATCACTCGAACCCATCTGACTATCAAAATTCAATGAAGCGCCTGCTTGAATTACCCGTTAATATCGTACACGGCGGACACTTTGCAAGTTTTGGTGCCGATCGTCACCGTAGCCTCATTCGCAATTGGCTTGATAGTAAAAACCATTGAAAAGGTAACCATATGACCACTAAATTTAATCAACCACTCGGGGGTAACGACATGCCTCGTTTTGGTGGTATCGCCACTATGATGAGATTACCCCATGTCCCTGATGCACGGGGACTTGATGTTGCTTTTGTTGGTGTACCCTTTGATATCGGCACATCAAACCGTTCAGGCGCGAGATTTGGTCCTCGCCAAATTCGGAGCGAATCGTGCTTAATTCGTCCATACAACATGGCAACCCGAGCCGCACCGTTTGATTCTTTACAAGTCGCCGATATTGGTGATGTCGCCATTAATACTTTTAACCTAGAGAAATCGATGGGCATTATTGAATCTGCCTACGACAACATCCTGGCTCAGGATTGCAAACCACTTACCATGGGCGGTGATCACACCATTGCATTACCCATTCTGCGCTCTATTGCCAAAAAATATGGCCCTGTTGGAATCGTCCATGTTGATGCTCATGCTGATATCAACGACACCATGTTCGGTGAACGTATTGCTCACGGCACACCGTTTCGGCGTGCCATTGAAGAAAAATTAGTCGATCCCAAACGCATGGTACAAATTGGGCTACGCGCAACCGGATACGAAGCTGACGATTTTGATTGGCCTAGAGAGCAGGGCGTGCGAGTTGTTCCAGCAGAAGACTGCTGGTATCAATCACTGAAACCATTAATGGCAGAAGTCCGTGAACAGTTGGGTGAAGGAGCAGTTTATATAACCTTTGACATTGATGGGCTTGATCCCGCTTATGCAGCAGGTACGGGTACGCCCGAAATTGGTGGTCTGTCAATTCACCAAGGATTAGAAATTATTCGCGGTTGTCGCGGACTTGATGTTGTAGGAGGGGATTTGGTTGAAGTCGCACCAGCTTATGATACGACTGGAAATACCGCGCTGACTGCAGCCAATTTGTTATTTGAAATGCTTTGCGTATTTCCTGGTGTGGATTACCGGGCATAAGATTCGATGTTTTTCAGTTTTAAGCGATACACGAGTAATTGGTATAGTCCAAACCCAACTACTCGGTTCCTGCTACTGAAGAATTAGTCAAATACCAACCAAATGAATAAATTTTTAGCCACCTTCGTCTAATTACAAGGCGGCTGATTTTCAAATTCACGTTGTTACATCTTCATCCCATCATCAAAGGTTCATTATCTCGTAATAGCTGAGTAATAAAACGGCAAACAGCGTCCACCCGCGCCACATCTCTTAAGTCCTCGTGTACCATCAGCCAAAAACTACGCTGTACTAATATTTGATCAGGTAGCACCGCCACCATCTGCGGGTCATTCGCAGCCATAAAGCAATGAACCAATCCAAGCCCAACACCACTTCGAATTGCATTATATTGTGCATTTAAATTGGTGCTACGAAACACCACATGCGCATTTTTAAAAGTGCTTTCAAAATAACGTAGTTCGGGCATTTCAATCAGATCGTCAATGTAGCTGACAAATTCATGTTGTGTAAGATCATCGATACTTGTTATTTTAATGTGATTAGCGAGATATTCACTAGACCCATATAGTTTGAGCCTATAGTCACACAACTTCCAACCTTTTAAACGACCACTTTCGGGTCGCGAAAACGTAATAGCAATATCGGCCTCCCGTTTTGACAAACTGGTTCGACGAGTGTCTGCCATCAATTCAATTTCAATGTCGGGATGCTCTAACCGAAATTCGCCAATATGGCGCGCTATAACCTGTGCGCCAATACCTTCTGAAGTTGATATTCGAACCGTTCCACTCAACCTCGCATCCTTACCTGATAAAGTTTGGTATAGATGATTCGACTGGGATTCAATTTTTTCCGCCATTGGCAGTAGACGCATGCCGGCATCAGTAAGTTGGTAACCAGTTGGTGACTTATCAAATAGACGGGCCTGAAGTTGTTTTTCTAACGATGCTATTCGACGACTGACCGTTGTATGATCTACCTGCAGGCGTAGCGCTGCTTTTACTAGCTTACCTTGACGTGATAATTCGAGGAAATAGCGCAAATCATTCCAATCGTACATGGCTTGCTCTGTGTTTTTTTGCAGAATGATTCTGGATTATACATTATAGATATGCATAAATATCAGGTCTATACTCTTTAAGTGTATCTATCTACAACTATAATTTATTTGGAGTTCTAATATGAGCCAAGCAACACCTGATCTTTACGAGCTTTATCATTTTGTTAATGGCGAGAAAGTTGCCGGTATCAGTGGAGGGCGGGTCGGTGATGTTTTCAACCCGAGCCTAGGTACCAAAGCTGCTGAAGTACCTTTGGCCTCTCAGGCTGAGGTTGAGTCTGCCATTACAGTTGCACAAGCGGCATTTCCAGCTTGGTCTGGTATGTCTGTTTTAGCGCGTTCACGCATCATGACAAAGTTTGTTCATTTACTTTACAAGCACCAGCATGAGTTGGGCGAATTAGTTTGTAAAGAGCACGGTAAAGTTATTGAAGATGCTATGGGTTCTGTACTTCGTGGTATCGAAGTGGCTGAATTCGCTTGTGGCGCACCGCATGCCCAAAAAGGTGAATTTTCGGACAATGTCGCAACTGGAATAGATATTTATTCGATGAGAAAGCCGCTCGGTGTTGTTGCTGGCATTACACCATTTAATTTTCCAGCAATGATTCCTCTGTGGATGGCAGGCATGGCTTTGGTTACTGGCAACACCGTTGTTATGAAACCATCTGAAAAAGATCCATCTTGTCCATTACGAATTGCCGAGTTATTCCATGAAGCGGGCGGTCCAGCCGGTGTGTTTAACATAGTGAATGGCGATAAAGAAGCCGTCGACACTTTGTTGAACGATGAACGTATTAAAGCTGTTAGTTTTGTTGGTTCAACTCCAATTGCGCAATATGTTTATGAAACTGCAACGGCTAATGGTAAGCGTTGTCAGGCAATGGGTGGCGCTAAAAACCACATGTTAATTATGCCAGATGCAGACTTGGAAGATGTTGCTAATGCGTTAATGGGAGCCGCTTATGGTTCAGCTGGGGAGCGCTGCATGGCTATTTCAGTTGGCGTTTGTGTTGGTGACGAAGTTGCTGATAAGTTAATCGCAATTTTAAAGCCCCGCGTAGAAGCCCTGCGTATTGGACCAAGCACGGAAACAGGTCTTGAAATGGGCGCATTAATTACCAAAGAACATCGTGAAAAAGTCATAAATTATATTCAGATGGCAGAAGACGAAGGGTCAACCTTAGTGGTTGATGGTCGTGATTTTGTTTGTGAACGTAGTAAGCATGGTTATTTTCTTGGCGGCTCACTAATTGACAATGTTAAATCTGATATGACTTCTTACCAAGAAGAAATTTTTGGGCCTGTGTTACAAATCATGCGCGTTGGTTCATTCGAAGAAGGCATGTCACTTGCCAGCGACCATCCTTATGGTAACGGTACTTCTATCTTTACTAAGAGTGGTTCAGCGGCTAGAACTTATGCTGATAAAGTTGAAGTTGGCATGGTTGGTATTAATGTGCCAATCCCTGTACCTATGGCTTTCTATAGCTTTGGTGGTTGGAAGGCTTCAGCTTTTGGTGACCATAATCAATATGGCATGGAAGGGTTACGTTTTTATACCAAAGTTAAGACTGTCACCGCTCGCTGGCAAGAAAAAGGCCTTGATGCCGAGTTCTCCTTACCCGTTTTAAAATAAAGTAGTTCATGATGCCATCGAATGTCTTCCTGGTATTCGATGGCATTTTTAATGATTCACAATTCACTTTAGTTGAAGCACTTTTTCGAGGTAACCAGAGGATGTCTTTTAAAGCTTTCTAATGGCATCTTCAAAAATTTCTTAATTATTCATGCTGTAATCGTAACTTTGACCTTTGCTATTACTGTTAAATACTTGCGCATGGAAAGACACAATCACTCGATCACTCTCACCGCTATACGGGAATGCCATGTGTTTAATATGTGCTGGAAATATAGCAACCTTGCCATCCTGTGCATAGGAATCCCAAGAACTATTTTGCAAATACTGATTGCCATAATCACCATGACCACCCGCCATATATTCCATGTTTGGACCATAAAAACGCGTATTGCCGTTTGGTTGGCGTCCTTGATGTGACTCCCTAGAAATACTTGCTTCACCTGACTGAACATAATAAACGCCTGACCAGGAACAATTGCCATGCACGTGAGTTTCGTGGAAAGCGTGCCCATTGGCAATTTGAAACCACAAGCCCGTAATATTGACAGATATATTTCCACTCTCACCCCATTCCTGTTTATTTGCCTCTTTGGCCACTTCATAAATACCATCGCGAATAAACGCAGCTAACTCATCAAGTTCTTTGTGCAACGGATACTGGTTAAGCAAATCATCTCGACTCGTATAGGCTTGATTAGGGGCTCGATTTTCCTTTTCACGATGTTTATAAAACAATTCAATTAATACCGGGTTTACTTTTTGATAATGCGCAAACCGTTTGACCAATATAGAAGTTGGCCAAAGCTTTATGATATTGGAGTTTGTCTTATTCTTGCTTTTCTTTGCCATCATTTTTCCCTTAATTACATGCGCTACAGTGGTTTGTACTGCTTACATTTATCGATATAGTTTTGTGTACCAAGCGGTATTGGGACACGCGCATTCGCAATATAATTGAGTAACCGCTTTCCTTCTCGTAAAAGTGCCTGACCCTTTCCCGTGTGCATGAGCAATAATTGATCTGCATCATCCGGCAAATCAGGCTCAAAAGTATCCAGTGCTTCGGCTAGCGCTACAAAATTCGGCCAAATCCGAAAAATAATGTCATCTTTTTTCATTGTTTCTGCGACTTGTTTTGATGCATCGGCATAGTTCTGTATCACATGTTCACAAGCGGTAAATAATTCATTCGCATTGAATGTCTTAACCATTTGGTCACGAATCATGTCAATATCTCGCTTACTTTGCGCTATTTTAATAAATCGCGATTCATAGAAGTCTGAGGGCGTCATCGTGAAAGCTTTAAAAGGTTCACCCCAAATTTCGTCAATGCCTTCACAGCCAGAATAATGTTTGACTTGCTTACCTAGTTTCAGCGCTTCTTGAAAGCAGGCACTGCATTGGCGCATCAATTCATTATCTCGACTCACTTGAACACCCAGTTCACCTAGATCTACTATCGATGTAAACAAGTCTGTTGCTCGATGGAACAATGAGCCAGCGAGCATTGCAGCATTCACTCGCTTTCGGGCTGGATTAGTTTCAGATTCGTAAGCGATTCTAGCCTGATCAAGGCTTTTACCAGGGGTACTAATACCCGCCTCAGTATGGTGGAATGCGCGACGAGTTAGACTGTCGATGAGGAGTTTTCGATTGCTTAAAGTATCGGTCAAAGGTTGATAGTAACGTATCCAGTAACCGTAATAGTAAATATAGTCGGTTTCATCGATGATTAAACGCGTACCGTTCGAGGGAGTTTTATTCATGTGATCAATACTAAAAAGGCAAACATCAGATTAATACAATTATTTAAAAACTTTATTTACATCATAAAACAAACACATAGAATCATCCATAAAATGATCCTACCAAATACACATTATTATAAAATTAGTCGCTTTGCTTTTTTGAGCGTGTGTTTAACAACGTAGCAATTAGTTTGATCATTCAGCCTGCAGTTATCACATGTAGCCACCTTTTGGATATACTGTTTATTTTTTTAACCTTCCATATCGTAATCTTTCATATTAAAAGTGCCGATATGAATTTTACAAGCTCATGCTGTGAGCTTTAATCGGCCTATAATTTCATTTTTTAGACCACTCAAAATAGTTCAGGAGCATTGTTAGTCATGGCTTTATCCATTGTTAGCTCTAATCGCGTAGAGATTCTTCAACAAAGCCTGTCTCATCATATTTGCTCACAAATGTTGAGTAATCCGTTTGACCCTGACGTTGTTGTTGTTCCCACTTTTGCAATGGCGCGCTGGCTTAATTTAAAAATTGCCCAACAACAAGGAATTGCAGCCAATATTGAATACCCTTCACCGTCCGTATGGATTTGGCAACTGGCTACCACTGTTCTCAAAGACATACCAAAAGCTGATCCCCTATCGCGTGACACGATGTGTTGGAAAATTTTTCAGAGTTTGCCTACATTAATCAACAGCCTTGAATTTGAAACCATTAATCGTTACCTGAAAAACGATGCTTCTGGTGTTAAATGCTGGCAATTGTCGACTCGAATTGCAGATATTTTTGACCGTTACCAACATTACCGACCCGATATGATTCGACTCTGGTCCGATGGTTTAGAAAATCACTGGCAGGCCATACTTTGGCGGCTTTTGATTCAAAACCAAGCTAAGCAATGCCATAGTGCGGTACTCGAGCAACTACTGGTAGCCTTGCGTAACGATTGTAAAGAAATCTGCCTACCTGAAAGAATCAGCCTGTTTGTTTTATCGAGTTTGCCCCCACGATTTATCGATCTAATACATGCGCTTGCCAAACACATCACGGTAACACTTTATTTGCACAGCCCAACTGATCAATATTGGGCTGACTTAAAAAATCAAAAATCGCAATTAAAACTGCGCCTTTTAAAACCACAACAAGCCCAATACTACGAAGCTGGCAACGAACTGCTTACCTCCTGGGGCCGGCAGGGCCAAACCATGCAGGATTTGTTACTTGATAATAATGGACTGGTCATCAATGAAGCCGATGCCTATCAGCCACCCGATTGCTCGACCCTATTGCAATCTATTCAGCAAAGTATTTACAACCTAGATGATACGGCAGTCAAAATGACTGTAGATGATTCACTGTCAGTACATATTTGCCATAGCCCAATGCGTGAATGCCAAGTTCTACACGATGAGCTTCTTCGGCTGCTGCAAAAAGACTCAACTTTAATATTAGAAGATATTCTAGTAATGGTACCTGACATTAGTCGCTATGCACCTTATATCGAAGCCGTGTTCCAGACCAGTGATGACAGAACTCAACCGACATTAGCGTGGAATCTTTCTGATATTTCGTTAGCCGATGAACACCCTTTGATTCTCACTTTTTTGCAATTACTCAAACTACCACAGAGCCGTTTTTCATTGTCTGAGGTTCTATCATTGCTCGATGTAGACGAAATAAAAAATCGTTTTAGTCTCGACGAGCAAGCTTTACACAGCATCCGCAACTTACTTAATGACGCTCAAATTCGTTGGGCAATTGACGCTCAACACAAACAGCAGTTGGGTTTGCCTTCAACTATTGAAAATACTTGGCAACAAGCAAAGGAGCGGCTTTTCGCAGGATATGCAATGGCAGGTAACGACTACTGGGCCGGTATTTCAGCACTGTCACAAGTTCAGGGTGATCGTGCTTTACATATCGGTAAGTTTTGGCACTTGTTTGAACGCTTACAGCATTGGCGGCGTCGATTAGCTCAACCGCAAAGTTCGAATGACTGGCAAGCGTCACTATTGGCTTTAATCGATGAATTTTTCCTTGAGTCCAATAGTAGTGATAGTCGACTTCAACACATTCGAGATGTTATAACCGAACTTGGCACTACTAGCTTCAGTTCTAGTGTCAATAGTAACGAGAACAACCTGTCGTCTGAACTAGTGAGCTTTTGGATGGAGCAACAGCTTGCCTCTCAGGAGAAGCCAGGAAAATTATTTTCTGGTGGGGTGACTTTTTGTGGAATGCGCCCCATGCGCTGTCTGCCATTTGGCGTCATCTGCCTGTTAGGGATGAATGACGGTGATTTCCCCCGTCGAGATAGTCGGGCTGACTTCGACCTTATGGATCATAGCTGGAAGCCAGGTGACCCGTTAAAAGGAGACGAAGATCGTTACTTAATGCTAGAAACTTTATTATGCACTCGCAAAGCACTTTATCTGAGTTACTGTGGTCGCAGTTTAAAAGATAACGGTGAATGCATGCCTTCCGTATTAGTGAGAGAGTTTCTTGATTTTGTTGACCTCCGTTTTAAATTCGATACCCTGAATGAAGTTAGCATGAGTGAACAGATTTCTACGACTCATCCAATGCAGGCATTTGCAGAATCAAACTTTCAATTACCACAGCAAAGCTATAATCAGTACTGGTGCGATATTGCAAACCAGTTGGCACAGCCAAAATTAATTCAACCAAAACATGATTGGTCGTTAAGGCCGCTAACTCCCATCCCTGAAAGCACGCTATGCTCAAGCATTGACTTACTTCAGCTCTGTCGTTTCTTGAAACATCCAATTGAATATTTTTTTCGCCAACGACTTAAAATTTATTTTAACTCTAAAGAGCCTGCTATTGATGAAGAGGCTTTTGAGCTGGCTGGTTTAGAGAAATGGAACCTTAAGCAACGGTTTCTAAACGATTATTTAAACAAAGTGGAAACGAGTCATCAACACTTATCCGCCGAAGGTTTGTTACCACATGGCCCAGCAGCGATGAGTTGTATTGCTGGCATAGCCGATGACCAAAAAAGATTTAACCTGCAGCTCCAACCCTACTATAACGAAAAGACTGAGACTAAACACTTTGCCTTTTCGCTTGGTTCTGATCTTCACTTGACTGGTTCAGTTGAAAATTACTATCCAAAACTAGGACTAATGGAATTTACCAGCAGTAAATTGCAAGGTAAAAATTTTTTATTCCTTTGGGTTAAGCATCTTGCAATGTGTGCGACTCAGCAATTTAATAAGGGCGAAACAAGCTGTTTAATTGGCAGCGATCAAACATTGATTTTTACGCCAATATCCGCTGATGAAGCGAAACTTCAACTGACTCAATATGTTGATTTATTTCAACAAGGTTCACAAGCGCCTCTGGCTATTTTTCCTGCAGCGAGTTATGCCTTTGCAAAAACTTATAGTAAGCAAGGCGATGTCAAAAAATCCATGAATGCTGCTTATAAAGGGTGGAAAAGCGATAGCTGGGGAAACTACTCTTCTGATGATGCTGATGATGCTTATGTTAAATTGGCCTTACGCAACAACCTGCAAGACCCACTTACCTCAAATCAATTTCAGGATCATGCGCAAGTAATCTATCGACTAGCTTTGAATAACGGTGATTTTTCATGACGCATCATTTACCCGAAATGCTCAATGCCGAGAGGATGCTAAGCATTGATCTTAGTGGTATTAAGCTGATTGAGGCGAGTGCTGGCACGGGTAAAACTTACACTATTGCCAACCTTTATTTGCGTTACATTCTAGAAGGTCGCACACCATCGGAAGTTTTAGTTGTAACCTTTACCAATGCAGCAACAGAAGAACTTCGAGGCCGCATTCGTGCACGATTATTTCAGACCCTTCAGTTATTTGAGAAACACTCAAACGGCACACCGGTCACTTGCTCAGATCTTTTTTTGTCTGAACTTATCAAACAATGGCAGGATTTTAATACCGATAAACAGTCGTTATGGTTCGATCGATTACGCTTGTCACTGCGCTCTATGGATGAAGCGTCGATTTGTACAATTCATAGTTTTTGTCAAACAGCGATGCAAGATCACGCACTGCAAAGTAACCAGTTTTTTGAGACTAATTTATTGTCAGATGATCAGCTGCTTTGGGAACAAGCATTAAAAGATTGGTGGCGAACACAGAGTTACTCGTTGGACTCGTCCGGTTGGGGACTGTTTGAATCGTCTCTAGGCGGTATCGAACCTTTTATTAAACTTCAACGAGAAATTCGAAATAGCCATGCCACCAGGTGGTTACCCGTTGTCGATAAAACTTTAACTGAGCTATATTTAGACTGGCAGGCACTTGATGGTGTTGTTAAAACGTTATCACTGGCGTGGCATGTCAACTACGATACAGTCACTGACATTTTGATTAATTCAAAAGCATTGGCACGCGCAGCAGCACTGCCATATCACAAGGACAATCTTGAGGGGTTCCTGACTAATATAGACCGTTGGCTTAATTCAGATAAACCAGTCTCTATACCCAACAATGCTGTGTATCTTAGTGCTACCCAATTATATGAAAACTCAAAGCCTAAACAAAAGGGAACGGATGCCAGCCTAGAACATGCATTCTTCTTAGCTATGGATGCCTTTTTTGCTCAAGTAGCGCAAATACAATCATCATTTAGATCAGTTGCTTTATTGATGGCTTTTGAATATTCAACCCATAATGTTAAGCAACAAAAAATGGTAAGCCGTTCACTTGCTTATGATGACCAATTAAAATTTTTACTCGATTTGCTGAGAAAACCAGATTCTAGCGACTTGATAGCTGATCTTCGGACACATTTTCCAGTCGCTATGATTGACGAATTTCAAGATACTGATGCAACACAGTATGAAATATTTGAGCGGCTTTATTTTTCACAAGAGAGTTTAAGTCTCACCATGATTGGTGACCCAAAGCAGGCTATTTATAGTTTTCGCGGTGGTGATATTTTTACCTATATGAAAGCACGAAATTCTCCCGTAGTCAGTCTTTGGTCATTAAAGACCAATTGGCGGTCACAACAAGACTTGATTAAGGCCGTAAACTGTTTTTTTAACTATCGTCAAGCACCCTTTATTTATGATGATGCTATTAAATTTATAGCCGCTGAACCAGCATTTCAATCAACTGCTACTGGGCTTAGCCTTGACGGAAAGCTCGAAGCTCCAATGACACTTTGGCACATACCATTGGATGAAAAAAATAAACCATTACCCAAAAAGCAAGTCCGTAGACAGTTAAATGAGGCAACAGCCAATGAAATACTTAAGCTTGTTCGTGCTGGGCAAAAGGGAAGCGCTTGTTTTGGTGACCGTTTATTACGCAGTGGTGATATTGCTGTATTGGTTCGCACCTCTCAGGAGGGTGATGACCTTCGTCAGGTGCTTTCAAGTAAAGGCATTAAGTCAGTTACGATTGGAAAAGATAAAATTTTTGATAGCGAAGAAGCTCACGCATTGTATGACCTGATCCAGGCTGTTGGACACTATAACGACCGCCAAATTTTGCGCCAAGCAATAGCCAGTCCATTGCTTGGTCATGATTATCAAAGTATCGCTACTATCGTTGATGATGCTGATAGCTGGCAACAATGGATTAGCCTATTTCATGATTTACATAAGCTTTGGGTCGACAGGGGCTTTATTGCCATGCTCCAGCCAATGCTTCATCGGCTAGAAATCAGTCAAACACTTGCGAAGTCTGAAAATGCTGAACGGCGCCTCACTAATTTATTACATCTTGGTGAAGTTTTACAACAACAATCCAGACTTTGTGTTGGTATTGATAGCCTGCTGGCCTGGTACCAAAAACAAATGTCATCAACTGATTCCGATGAAGCAGAACTCCGTTTAGAAAGTGATGCGGCATTGGTTAAGATCGTTACAATTCATAAAAGCAAAGGGTTAGAGTATCCCGTTGTGTTCTTACCCTTTCTCTGGAGTTGTCGCACAAGTCACTATAAATCTAATAATTTAATCAAGTTTCATGATGATCAATTCAACCCTGTTATTGACATTGGCAGCAATCGTCGCGAACAACACCAATGTATTGCTGAAAAAGAACGATTAGCTGAGGATTTACGGCTTCTTTATGTGGGTTTAACTCGGGCACGTAGTAAGGTTTATCTCGCTTGGGGTGACGTTGGTGATGCAAAAAGTAAAGGACAACCTTATCAATCCGCTCTGGCTTATTTGCTTCATTCTGAACAATCGCCTGAAGACTTAACAATGCAGCTGCCTAATGGCTTTTTAGACCCGCTGATTATAGCCAGCGACCTAGACAAGCTAGTCGCAAAAAGCAAAGGCCGGATAGAGGTTTTATCTTTACCTGAGCTAAAGGTATCAATGACTAACACGATCAGTAGTCAAAAAGATGTGCTACTCAAGATAGCACCATATCAAGCCAAAAAAAGGACCGCTTGGCGAATTGCAAGTTTCTCTAGTTTAACTCGAGATGTTCATCAAGTTTCGCATCGTGGATCCAGCTCCACTGGTGACGACCCCATTTTTCAATTTCCTGCTGGGAGTCATGTCGGCCTGTTGTTACATCACCTACTTGAAGAACTTGATTTTAACGATAATATTTCTAAACAATGTGATCTTCTTATTCCTAAATTTGCGCCAAGATTTGGACTTGATGCATCGGAGTATCATACAATTTTAGTTCATTGGATTGAGCAAATTGTTTCAACACCACTCGATAATAAAAGCTTGTCATTATCAAAACTAAGCCCTAATAAAAGATTGAATGAACTCCCTTTTGATTTTGCTTTGGGTGATCTTGATATGGATGCTTTGAACGCTTTGCTGATTAAAATTCTCCAAGAGTCAGGTGGTCAATCTAACATCGTATCTATTTCAGCTACCAAGTTTTGTGGCCTGATAACCGGCGTAATCGACCTTATTTTTGAATTTGAAGGTAAATTTTATATTGCTGATTATAAGAGTAACCATTTAGGCCATAGTTTTGAAGATTACACACCCGTTGCTTTAAACCAAGCCATTATTGACCGTCGTTATGACTTACAGTATTTAATCTACTCTATTGCTCTCCACCGATATTTAGCTACCCGCGTGCCTAATTATAAATATGGAACACACTTTGGTGGCGTCTATTATTTATTTATTCGAGCGATGCGCGCTGAATTTAATTCTGCTTACGGCGTGTTTTTTAACTTGCCCCATTACGAACACATTTGTGCGCTTGAAGCGTTATTACTCTTGCCCAATGATACGGGGGCATCAATATGAAGCCCGTTTTACAACAATTGGCTCTAGCGAGAGACATCTCTTACCTGAGTTATTATTTTGCTGAGTTTATTGCCCATCAATCAAGTTGCAAAATAGATGATTTAGTTCCAATCAGTGCCGCCTTAGTCAGTGAAAAAAATCAACAGGGCGATGTTTGTATTGTTTTAGACCAATATGTTGATGCGTTTCTATTTGCGAGCACTTCGACAAGCGTAAATTTACCAAAAGGTATTGCTGTTTCAGATTGGCAACAACGACTGAGAAGTTCAGTCTGTGTTGGAATTCCAGGTGATCTTGCACCTTTAATATTAGAAGATAATCGATTGTATTTAAATCGATTTTGGTTCTATGAAACCCAAGTTGCGCAATCTATTTTAGACCGGCTCAAAAACCCTATATTGATAGATCACACCCACTTTCTAACTTGCTTAAGACAACTTTTCCCAAAGGTTGACCAAACAAGTGATTCAGCGGGCCAAATGATTGCGGTCGCAATTGCGGCTAGCCATCGGTTTTCCGTTATTTCTGGTGGTCCTGGGACGGGTAAAACCACTACCGTTGTGAAACTATTGTCATTGTTACTATCGCAATCTCCTCAAATGCGCATTCAGCTTGCCGCCCCAACAGGTAAGGCTGCTATGCGTTTAGTGGGCTCTATTCAGGCCCAAATCACTAACCTCTGTGATGACAGTCTAATTAATGGAAATAACGTTACAAATGATTTAATCCGCAACTTAATTCCTACACACGCAAGCACTATCCATCGGTTACTCGGATATAGTAATCAAACGTTTCGTCATTCCCACGATCACCCACTAAATGTTGATTGTATTGTCGTTGATGAAGCCTCAATGATTGACCTAACCCTAATGCACCATTTGCTGGATGCTTTACCCTCACATACCATTGTTATACTGCTTGGTGATCGCGATCAACTAGCATCTGTTTCGGCAGGGAATGTTCTGGGTGACATTACTGGTCACGGACTTTCTGTTGGTTACACGCCATCACAGGCTAATTTTATTGATTCAATTATGAACAGTTCAACTCCAATTCCTCAAAACACCCAGCTCCCTATGGATGTGCCTGTGCAACAGCCCATAGTAAACGCCATAGCTTTGCTGAAACATAGTTATCGTTTTAAAACTAACAGCGGCATTGGTCAACTGGCACTATTAATTAATCAGGGCTTGGGTCAACAAGCTGTCGACTTATTGGCTGATGGTAGCGAACACCTTTTCTGGCATCAAAGCATCGATAAAGTACTTTCAACTGAGGCACTTGAGTGGATTTTCAAACAATACCAAACTGTGATTCAAGCCGAGTCTGCAGACTCAGCTTTGTTTGAGTTTGAAAAAGTTCGTATCTTGTGTGCTATCCGTTCAGGACCGTTTGGTGTAACTGAAATTAACAACCGTATTACATCAAGAATAATTCAAAAAGGATGGGCTAGTCACGGTTCAGATAGAGAAGATCAAAACGACATAAAAAAAACCAATCTAAATCCAGTTGACTATCACAAGGGGCAACCCATACTGATTATTCAAAATGATTATGAACTCGATTTATTCAATGGTGACATTGGTATGATTTGGCCAGATTCTTCAGGTCATTTGCGTGCTTATTTCCGTAATTCGGATAGTAGTTTACGTGAATTACATTTACAAAACTTAGCTGAGCATGTAACGGCTTGGGCAATGACGGTTCATAAGTCACAGGGTTCGGAGTTCGATAAAGTACTACTGGTGTTGCCCAATGACGAACATAGTCATTATCTCAGTCGGGAGTTGTTTTACACCGGCGCGACTAGAGCACGACAGAATCTATATATTCACGCAACAGCCGCCTCTATTATTTCTAGCTGCCAGATAATAACAAAGCGTCACTCTGGGTTGGCTCAAAAGCTAGGATGGATAGACGATTGATTTTGGGTCTTAATCACTAGTTCATGATTTTAGGGCACGACTTAAATGTTAATCCTTCAAAATAGTAAAGTAACGGTCTACGCACTATTGCATGAGCCTAAAAACTAAAATCAATCCGTAATAGCGCTAGGAACTACTCAAATAAGTTTCTGAAATGCTGTTCTTCTGGCGTTTGCTGCAATGACCTGATTGAATGGTTTATTATATTTATTGGTTCTAATTTGCTAACTCAATTGCAACAAGGTAATCAATGATTTTGATCAAGCGATCATTACTGCCGGCCATTGATCCAGATGCCAGATATTTTCCATTAACGACTATTGCAGGTACACCATTGTGGCCATAGCGCTTTTCGTTCTGACTATTTTTTCGAGTTTGCACGTCAACTGGAAATGAAGTGTAGCTGTCGCGAAAAAGCTGTTCATCTAAGCCCTGTTCAGCAACAAAATCAGCCAACTGATCAATGCTATTGAGACGCTTTCGCTTTACATGCATGGCGTCAAATAGCGTTTGGTGTAACTGCTTTTGTACGCCCATTAGTTCAAATGCGTAGAAGGCTCGAGCATGAGGAGACCAACTAGCATTTAATACTGATGGCACTTGCTCAAAAATCACTCCATCTGGAATTGTTTTTGCCCAATGCTCAATATAAGGTTCTAGTCGAAAACAATGTGGACAGCCATACCAAAATACTTCAGTAACAACGACTTTACTTGAGTCGCTTGTTTTCACCGCTGGTGAAATTACTTTGTAGTCAACACCCTCAACATAAACTTGTTGTGCCGACACTTGAGTTGAAATTAATAAAGCCATAATTAGGCTTAATATCCATTTTTGCATTATACGAGAGTCTCTATTTTCAATAATAAATTTTAAATACGAATTAGCATATACAAAGTATTATTTGTAAATCTAATTAATGTTTTCTTAAACCTTTACTCCTAAAAGCATTAACCTTTACTTAATTCCAGCAATGTAGGCAGCAACGGCCATTATTTCTGCATCAGACATACGAGCCGCAACATTACGCATCATTTTCCCCGTATCATTGGCCCGTGAACCGTCTCGGAACATCTTCAATTGAGTCACTGTATATTCAGGTAACTGGCCTTTTAGTGACGGCCAGACTGCGGCCGCATTACCTGAGCCACTTGGTCCATGGCATGCCATACATGCAGGTACAGATATACCCGTTATGCCGCCACGAAAGATACTTTCTCCTTTAGCAATTAAGGTGTCATCAAACTTAACCGGTTTTAGTTTTTGACTTTCGTAATAAGCAGAAACATTTTCCATATCAGCTTCAGTTGCAAGAATGCCAACCATGCCTTGCATTGTTGCATTAATGCGCGCACCTGATTTGTAGTTTTTCAATTGTTTTACTAGGTAAGAAGCATGTTGTCCAGCCAAGTTTGGCCATGTACCACTGATACTATTACCGTCTGAACCATGGCAACCCGCGCAAGCGGCACTTTTAATTTTTCCAGCTTGAATATCTGCTGCATATGAGGTAATTGACATTAAACTTAATAATACAATTACAATGGCTCCGATATAGCTCGGTTTCATGACTTCTCCTAAATTTTAATGAATCGGGTACAGAAATTTTGCGCCAGACTATATATCATACACCAGCTCCCTATTCAACTTGAGTATAATGACCATCTTATGAGTAATTTGTTCCAACAAACTCAGTATTTAACCAGTGCCTTTGAATTATCACAGATCTTACCTGATGAGGGTAGGGAAGTTGCTTTTGCGGGTCGTTCTAACGCAGGTAAATCTAGTGCTATTAATTGCCTTACCCACCAGAAAAAATTATGTAAAACCAGCAAAACTCCGGGACGAACACAACTCATTAACTTTTTTGAAATAGAAGAAGATAAGCGCCTCGTTGATCTTCCCGGTTATGGATTCGCTAAAGTGCCCACAAAATTAAGAGAGCATTGGGGCACTGTTTTATCAACATTCTTACTCGAGCGAAAAGCGCTTGCAGGTCTTGTAATCGTGGTTGATATACGTCGAGGTATAAGTAACATCGATCAGGCTTTGATTGACTTAGTCGGGCATCAAGTTGATTTACACATTTTGCTAACTAAATCTGATAAGTTGTCTAAAGCGGCAATTAGTAAAACTATTTCATCCGTTAAACAAGCACTGGGTAACGATCGCCATTCTGCTTCCAGCTTGTCTATTTTAAACCGCCAAGGACTTGACCACCTTGAATCAAAATGTGCCCATTGGTTAAATTTAATCTAAAGCGTTTGTAGCTCAATATAAAAAAACCCTGGTAAAAATACCAGGGTAAATAATTGTTTCGATTAGGAGATCGAAACCTTGTTCGTGTAAAGAGGGATTACGAACAATAGCGCGGGGGGTAATAGCGCTATTTAATGGACTCAGAGCTAACCATTAAGTTCCTACAGTGCGTATTATATTTTTTTAGGGTTTCTTTGCTTTTTGAAAATTTTCAATCCTCAGTGAGCCTCGTGCCAATTCGCACCAACACCGGCATCGACTTCTAATCTGACATTTAGGTCAGCTGCACCGGTCATTAGCCTCGATATTTCCATTTGTGTTCGTTCAATATCGTTATTGGCTACTTCAAATACTAACTCATCGTGCACCTGCATTATCATTTTGGTTTTGTCTCCATCTGCTTCTAACCATTGATGAACCGAGATCATGGCTAGTTTTATGATATCCGCAGCAGTACCTTGCATTGGTGCATTAATAGCAGTTCTTTCCGCATATTGACGCAGCATGGCTTTACTGGCATTAATATCTGGCAGATATAACCGTCGACCAAAAACAGTTTCAACAAAACCTTCATCATGCGCTCGCTGCTTGGTTTCATCCATGTATCGCCGAACACCTGGATAACGCTCAAAATAGGTGTTTATGTAGGCCTGAGCTTCGTTACGACCTATATTAAGTTGATTACCCAATCCAAATGCCGACATACCATAGATTAGGCCAAAATTGATTGCTTTGGCTGCACGACGTTGATCAGCATCAACTGTTTCTAGTGAGGTGCCAAAAACCTCAGAGGCCGTAGCTCTATGAACATCCAGCCCTTTATCAAAGGCTTCAAGGAGACTCGTATCTGAGGATAAATGCGCCATGATGCGAAGTTCTATTTGTGAATAATCAAGTGCCAGAATGCTATTACCTTCATTGGCAACAAATGCTTCTCTTATTCTTCGTCCTTGTGGTGATCGAACTGGAATATTTTGTAAATTTGGATTGGTAGACGATAGACGCCCTGTCGATGCTACAGCTTGCTGATAAGAGGTATGAACTCTGCCTGTTGACAAGTTTATCTCATTGGGTAATTTATCAATATAGGTCGTTTTTAGCTTATTTAATCCACGATGTTCAATTATAAGAGCCGGTATTTCGAAGTCACGAGCTAGCTCTTCTAATACTGATTCAGCCGTTGAAGGCTGCCCTTTGGGTGTCTTACGTAAAATGGGCAACCCCAGTTTATCATAAAGAATGGCTTGAACTTGTTTTGGCGAACTTAAATTAAACGTCTCTCCCGCTTTTTCATAAACAGAGGCTTCAATTATTGCCAATTGTGCATCAACCTCAATACCCTGTGCTTGAAGTTTTTCTTGATCAATTAACACACCATTTTGTTCAATTTTTACTAAGACATTGACCAATGGAAGCTCTATGGTTTTATAAATTTTTTCTAAGCTAGGCTCAGCTTCTAATTGCTGATTAAAATGGTTATAAAGTTGCACTGTAATATCAGCGTCTTCTGCCGCATAGTTAGTTGCTTCAACTAAATTGATCTTATCAAACGTCACTTGCTTTACGCCTTTACCAGCGACGTCTTCAAAGTGAATCGTATCCTGATTTAAATAGTGTTTGGCCAGTGCATCCATATTATGTCGACTAGCTGTTGAGTTGAAAATATAAGACTGCAACATTGTATCGTGCGCTATGCCTTTTAGATGAATGTTTACACCCATAAAAATGTGCGCATCATATTTTATATTTTGCCCAATTTTACCAATATTAGGGTCCTCCAATATTGGCTTTAATGAAGCAAGAACGTCTTCTTTTTTGAGCTGTAATGAAACACCCTCATAACTATGGCAAAGTGGAATATAACAGGCTTTTCCTACTTCAATGCAAATAGAAATACCCACCAGTTCGGCCACCATGTAGTCAACACTGGTTGTTTCTGTATCGATTGCAAACTGATGGCAGGCTTGTAATAGCATTAGCCAATTTTCAAATGCACCCTGAGTTAAAATACATTCATATTCACTCGCTTTTTTTAATTTAACTTGGCCTGCTAGTTTAACTGATTGAGGGCCCAGTTCATCACACCAGCGATTAAAGCCAAATTGCTGATAAAAAGCTGCCAATATACCAGTGTCACCTTCTGACTTAACTAGCTCATCTATTTCAACTTGTGTATCACAATCTAGTTTTATTGTTGCCAATTCATAAGACATCGGTAAGAATTTGAGAGAATCCCGTAAGTACTCCCCTACCTTTCCTTTAATTTCGTCGGCATGATCTATGACCCCTTGTAAGCTTTCGTACTGTGCCAGCCATTTAGCCGCTGTCTTAGGACCAACTTTGGGCACACCAGGAATATTATCTGAGGTATCGCCCATTAATGCCAAGTAATCAATTATCTGATCAGGCCTTACTTGAAATTTTTCAGGAACCGTATCGACGGTCATTAACTGATTATTCATTGTATTAATGAGCCGAACATTGTCATTAACCAATTGAGCCATATCTTTATCGCCCGTTGATATTAAAACGTCATATCCGGCTTCAGTTGCGGCTACGGCTAGGGTGCCAATAACATCGTCCGCTTCAACACCTGAAATACTGACTAGTGGTAAACCTTGAGCCTTAATAATTTGATGTAATGGTTCAATTTGTACTCTTAGCTCTTCTGGCATTGGCGGTCTATTTGCTTTGTATAAATCATATATATCATTACGAAAGGTTTTACCCTTTGCATCAAATACAACGCCAATATTGTCGGGTTGTTCGTCTATGATTAACTTACGAAGCATATTCAATACGCCGTAAATTGCTCCCGTAGGGTGACCATCAAAAGTCAATGGCGGCATACCGTGGAACGCTCGAAATAAATAAGAGCTTCCATCCACTAATACTAGTTTTTTACGATTTTCTTGATTCATATTGTTGCGCTACAATGCCGCCCTGAAGAATACATTTGAATTTTTGAGAGCTTATTTTTGAATTTAGTCACTGATAATATCACAGCTATGAACTGCTGTTGGAGCCTTTAATGTCTGTCTACACTAAGGTCCAATCTGAGGAACTTACAGTTTTCCTTAAACGTTACTCTATTGGCAAATTAGTGAATTTTTCAGGCATTTCTGCTGGTGTTACTAATACTAACTATTGGTTAGAAACCGATTCAGGGCATTATGTTTTAACGCTATTCGAGCATCTTGACAGTCTGGGTCTTGACTATGTGCTCGGGTTACAACACCACTTGGCTAACAAAGGCGTAAAATGTATAGCGCCGATAATTGATAATCAAGGTGCTTTATTTTCGAGTTTAAATCATCGACCTGCCGCGATAGTTAATCGTATTTCTGGCTCTGCCTATCAAAACCCTTCGGTTAATCAATGTCACCAAATTGGGTTGGAATTGGCCAAGTTTCATCTGGCTGGTTTCAGTTACAAAAATAAGATCCCTAACAATCGCGGGCTCAATTGGCTGAAATTAATTTCGCAAGACTTAATTTCAGTGTTAGAAAAAACTGAACTTGAGCTAATTAATTTGGTTATTAAAGATTTTGAATCTTTTGATTTAGCTCGTTTACCCGTCGGTTCACTGCATGGTGACTTATTTCATGATAATGTTTTATTTAATGACGGTAAATTAAGTGGCATTATAGATTTTGATTATGCCTGTCACGACTACTTGATTTATGATGTCGCTGTTACCGTCAATGATTGGTGCGTTAACAGTGAAGGTGAACTTTTACCTGACAAAATGTCAGCTTTTCTTAACGCTTATAATGACATTAGAGTCATGCACGCGTGTGAACATATTGGTCTACCTATCATGCTTCAAATGGCGGCATTACGTTTTTGGCTATCCCGCCTCTACGATAAGCACTTTCCCCTTGAAGGAGTGCTTACCTTTGTTAAAGATCCTAACGAGTTTAGTAAAATGTTAATGTTAAGAAGAGATGAAGCTGCCTTACTTACCGATACAAAAACTTGAAAATATAGTTCCAAGTAAATCGTCTGAGGTAAATTCACCTGTTATTTCGTTGAGGTGCTGCTGTGTAATACGCAAATCTTCCGCCATTAATTCACCCGAGTGAGTATCATCAAAGATAGTCCTCGCTTGATAGAGATTCTCCTGGGCACTTATTAATGCTTCAACATGCCGGCGTCTAGCTAAAATTGTTTGATTATCCATATTGTAGTCCGAATCTTTTCCTACAATTAAATCAATTAAGGCATCGATTCCTGCACCTGTCCTAGTTGAAATAAAATAGTCACTCATCGGGTGTTTTGTCTGATTCGAAACTAAATCTGACTTGCTAAAGATCAAATAGTAATTCGCTGATGTTAAAGCATCCACTATCGCTTCATCGTCTGGTGTTAGACCAATACTACCATCCACCAGTAACAGTATTGTGTCAGCTTTATCGATTTCTAACCATGCTCTTTTGATACCCTCCTGCTCGACAGGGTTATCAGAGTCTCGTAATCCAGCCGTATCATTAATACGCACAGGAACACCCTTTAGCGAAATATTTTCCCTCAATACATCACGAGTTGTACCGGCTATTTCAGTCACGATAGCAACTTCATATCCAGCCAAATAATTCAGTAAACTTGATTTTCCTGCGTTAGGTAAACCAACAATAGCAACATTGAGTCCGTCATTTAGAATTCGCCCACGTTCGGCTTGTTTGAGGAGGTTATCAAGACATGTTTGACAACTGTTGAGTTTATCTTGAATTGAGCTGTCGGCTAGAAAATCTATTTCTTCTTCAGCAAAATCAAGCGCTGCTTCAACATAAGCTCTTAAATTAACTAACTCAGATACGAGGTGCCTTACTTGTGAAGAAAACAGGCCCTCGAGCGAGCGTATGGCAGCTTTAGCTGCTGCGCGACTGCCTGATTCAATTAGATCAGCTACAGCCTCTGCTTGTGCGAGATCTAATTTACCATTAAGAAATGCGCGTTCTGAAAATTCACCCGCCCGTGCCAGTCGGGCACCTAAAGCGCAAATTCGCTCCAGCAACATATCTAATAATATTGGGCCCCCATGACCTTGAATTTCAACTACATCTTCACCTGTAAATGAACGGGGTGATTGACTATAGATACAAAGACCATGATCTATTGGGTGGGACAATTCATCAAAAAATTTTCTGAATAAGGCACGACCTTTTTCTAAATCCGTGCCTGTTAAGGTTTGAGCAATTTCAAGCGCTCTTGGGCCTGATATTCTTATAATACCAATACCACCAATACCTGGGGGGGTTGCAACAGCGGCTATTGTGTCAGTTACTGCCATTATCTCACTATATTGAATTAACTAGGTTTCAACTAAATGCATTTAATTTCCACCCGCTTCAATCCGCTTCGTTATGACATACTGCTGAGCTATTGATAGTGTATTGTTTACTATCCAGTAAAGCACGAGTCCCGCTGGAAAAAATGCAAAGAAAATAGTAAACACAAAAGGTAGTGCCATCATTACTTTGGCTTGTATGGGATCAGGTGGCGCAGGATTTAATCTCTGCTGTATAAACATACTGATACCCATAATGACTGGCATAACGTAATAAGGGTCCATTACTGATAGATCTTGAATCCATAAAATAAACGGTGCTTGGCGCAATGCTACCGTTTCTAATAGAGCCCAATACAAAGCTATAAATACCGGTATCTGAACCAACATCGGCAAGCAACCACCCATCGGGTTAATTTTCTCTGTTTTATAAAGCTCCATCATCGCCTGATTCATTTTTTGACGATCATCACCATGACGTTCTTTTAAAGTCTTTAATCGTGGGGCTACTTTTCGCATTCTAGCCATTGAACGGTAACTCGCTTCAGAAAGCTTATAAAATACCGCTTTAATAGTGAACGTTAGTAAAATAATGGCTAAGCCCCAGTTACCCACATAACTATGGTAAAAAGACAGCAGCCAATACAATGGTTTAGACAGAAATGTTAGTACACCGTAATCGACCGTGAGGTCGAGACCTGGAGAAATTTCTTCAAGTCGTTCAACCAGTTTAGGACCAACAAAAAATTGGCTGTTAAATTCTGTACTAGCACCATTATTAACGACTTTATTAGCTGAGCGCATACCGATTGTATACGTTGATGGATAACGTTTTGTACTCGAAATACTATAAACCAAATTATTCCCATCTTGGTCTGGAACCCAAGCGGATAGGAAATAATGTTGAATCATGGCTATCCAACCACCTGATGCCTTCAATTTTAATTGTTCGTCTTCCATGTCGTCAAAGCTATACTTGGTGTACTTTTCGACTTCGTTGTAATATACGGCCCCAGTATAGGTATTTATTAATTTTGATTCTGACAATGGACGCGTTCTTTGTATTTGACGGTATTCGCTACCCTGCCAATCAGATCCAGAATTATTCAGAACCTTATGTTGAACGTCTACCAAATATTTACCTTGGGTAAAACGAAATGTCTTTACCACCTCAACACCGTCTTTGCGCCAGATTAAAGGGACTAACAGCTCTTTATCACCTTCATCTAGTGTGTAGTTTTGCTTCTGTGTTATGAAAAGACTGTGATGAGTTGGGGCAGTATTGGCTTTATTTCTAAGTCCACTTTGCAATATATGCACAGTATCTTTATCACTGTGAACTAATTCTAGATACTCATTTGGATCTTCTAATGTTACCGGATATTTTTTTAGCTTAATTGACCGTATAACGCCACCTTGGGTGTCAATAACGGCAATTATAACATCCGTTTCGACAGTTATAAGAGACGCGCTTGCTTGCAATGTATCATTCTGTAAGTCTGTAGTGCTCACACTTGTTTGATTGTCTATTTCTGGTAAATCATCCAGATTAGATGAATTGATAGCGATCTCACCATTGTTTTTTTGTACAACAACAGTTGGTTTTGGGCCATAGTCAACTTGCCACTGTTGCCAAATTAACATGCCAACAAATGCGGTTGCTGCGAACAGGAATAGTCTTGTGTTGTCCATTAAATCACTCTGGTCAGATTTTGGCGTTAGTTGTTTTAGATTGGGGTACAGGGTCATAACCACCCACATGCCAAGGGTGGCAGCACGAGAGTCGTTTGGTTGTCAGAAAAAGACCTTTTATTACGCCATGCTGTTTAATCGCCTCAATTGCAAATTGAGAGCAGGTAGGGATATATCGACAACTGTTAGCTAAAAATGGACTTAGCAAATACTGGTAGGCACGAATTAAAATAATTAGAGTTTTTTGCATAGTCTATTAGCATCTTTGACTTTTATCGACTAACTACATCGACTAATGATGTTATTCCAGTATTTATCTAGACTCGCTCTTAATTGCATACCGTTGCTTAATAAAATTTGTTTTCGAACCATTACTACCATGTCCCTAGCAGGCAAGCGGTACTGATTCTTACGAAAGCTTTCTCTAAATATGCGTTTTAAACCGTTTCTTTGAACGGCTTTTTTAATTTGTTTTTTTGCAATGGCAAAGCCAATCCTTGGCTTTTCACCGGTGTGAGCTCCGACTAAAATAGTTATATCTGAGTCACCCAGCCGCAAGTTCTTACTAAAAACGTGCCTAAAATCAGCGGCCGTTGTTAATCTTGCTTTTCTTTGAAACGACTCACCGGTACCGTTTTCCACTACTAAGGTGTCAAACGAGCCCTACCTTTAGCTCTTCGAGCCTTGATGACATTCTGGCCACCACTAGTTTGCATACGAGCTCGAAAACCGTGCGTTCTAGCACGTTTTAAATTGCTTGGTTGAAAAGTGCGTTTCATTTCTAAAGTCTCTGCTGATTCTGCTTGTTGGTTTTAACAAGGCGCGATAATATACTTGGCCTAACCGGCTACGTCAACCTGTATCACTGTTTCTATAGATCTACTTAAACGGGCTTTATTTGCATAAAATAAAAGTTAATTTATTTTTCTTGTCGGCTTTGCTATGCCTGTGGATAAGTATACTATTGGCAGTAATAGATAACTTCAAATTGCAAACATTGCCCTCTTTGTTTTTATTTCCTGTTTTATATTTACAACATATTGATGAAAGGAACTTTAATTTTGACTCCAATTTGGCAACAATGTATTTCAAATCTAGAAACTGAAATTAGTGAACAACAGTTAAATACTTGGATTTTGCCTTTACAAGCTCAGCATGAACTTGGAGTTTTGGAATTAATGGCACCCAATCGGTTTGTAATGGACTGGGTACGAAAACATTTTCTTGAACGTATTAATGAATTAGTTTCTAATTTAGATGATAGTAAGTCTATTAGGGTGAATTTATCTATTGGTTCACACGCAAGCACTATTAGCTCAAAGACAGTAACAACTAACCAAAAAACACCTTTAAACACACGTGTTGCTTCTACATTTAGTGAAACACAACGTTTTAGCAATTTTGTTGAGGGTAGATCAAACCAGTTAGCGCGAGCTGCTTCTATACAAATTAGTAATACACCAGGCTCTGATTATAACCCTTTGTACATTTATGGTGGTGTTGGGTTAGGTAAAACACATTTAATGCACGCCATAGGTAATCAAATAAGACACAGAAACCCAGAGTCCAATATCTTATATGTCAATTGCGAGCGCTTTGTTTCCGATATGGTTAAAGCACTTCAGCACAGCAAGATGAATGAATTTAAAAACTACTATAGAAGCCTAGATGCGCTTTTAATAGACGACATTCAATTTCTTGCTGATAAAAACCGTTCACAAGAAGAATTCTTTCACACTTTTAACTCACTGTACGAATCAAAAGCACAAATGGTTATTACGTGTGACCGTTATCCTAAAGAAATAGAGGGCCTTGAAGATAGAATTCGATCTCGCCTAGGTTGGGGTCTTGCCGTTGACATTAAACCTCCTGATCTTGAAACAAGGGTTGCCATACTTAAAAGTAAAGCCGAACAAGCCAAAGTGCTTGTACCAGACGATGTTGCTTTTTTTATTGCAGAACGATTTAAGTCTAATATTAGAGAACTAGAAGGAGCTCTTAAAAGAGTTATAGCCCATGCTCACTTTACTGGGCAATTAATAACACAAGGTTTTGCCCAGCAAGCTCTAAAAGAATTATTGGCTGTGCAGGATAAACCAGTCACTATTGAAAAAATCCAAAAACAAGTGGCTGCTTATTTCAAAATAAGGGTCGCGGATTTACTCTCTAGCAGAAGAACGCGTTCAATTACTAGACCTCGCCAATTAGCCATGAGTATTACAAAGGAATTAACAAGGCATAGTCTTCCAGAAATTGGCGGTGCTTTTGGTGGTCGTGATCATACGACTGTTCTCCATGCGTGTAGGAAAGTTATTGAACTTCGTAGCGATGACAATGTACTTAATGAAGACTATGAAAACATTATTCGCTTATTAAAAAACTAATCTTAATCGTTTAATAAGTGAAGATTTTAGGTGTGTATAACAATACATGTTATTTTAATCATAACTAAGTGTTTATCATGTGGGTAAGTTTTGAAAAAATAAATACTGCCTTTTCTTTACCTTTTTATCAACAGTTTGCTAATAAATTACAGACAGAAAATAAAAAGTAAATAGGAAGGCAAGCGGTTGATTTTATTGTATTAATTCACCTTTTATACAATTAGCCTAGTTACTAATAACAACAGTAAGTACTATATAAATGAAAACTATTATTAAAAGAGACGAATTACTTAAATCCTTACAATTAGTAATGGGTGCTGTCGAAAGAAGACAAACGTTACCTATTTTGGGTAATGTTTTGTTTCGATCGGTGAATGGCATATTATCTCTAACCGCCACAGACTTAGAAATTGAAATGGTCTGTATTGTTAAAAGTGATAGGTTGCCCAATTTTGAGACTACAATTCCTGCCCGTAAAATCATTGATATTTGTAAAGCTTTACCCGATGGTTCCGACATAACTCTATCTATTGATGATACAAAGGTTTTGTTGGAATGTGGGCGTAGCCGTTTTACGCTTCTTACGTTACCAGCGAAAGATTTTCCAGGCCTTGACGATATTGATTCACAAAATGAGTTTACTATCCCTCAAAAAGCGCTTAAATCTCTAATCGATAAAACGTCTTTTGCTATGGCGCAGCAGGATGTTCGCTATTACCTTAACGGTATACTGGTTGAGCTTTCAACAGGTGTTATTAAATTAGTGGCAACGGATGGCCATCGATTAGCCCTTAGTGAATATGAAGTTGATATTGAATTGTCAGTAGATAAACAAATAATTATTCCGCGTAAAGGAATAATGGAATTAGCAAAGTTGCTGAATTCATCTGATTCACCGGTTAAATTAACCCTAAGTCAAAATCACATTAAATTAGAAACAGACGAATTATCTTTCATTTCTAAGTTAATTGATGGCAAATTCCCTGATTATAATAGAGTAATACCCGCAGATAGTAATAAGCTAATGTCAGTCAGTCGGTCTCTGTTAAAACAATCAATGAACCGAATATCGATTCTATCCAATGAAAAGTATAGGGGGATCCGATTAACACTGACATCTGGTAACTTGGCTATTCAAGCTAATAATCCAGATCAGGAAGAAGCCGAGGAGGAGTTGGCTGTTAATTACGATGAATCTGAGGTGCAAATTGGTTTTAACGTTACTTATATTATTGACGTTTTAAATGTACTGACTTCGGAAAATGTTCAGATAAAGCTTAAGGACTCTAACAGCAGCTGTATTATGAGTGACGCCAACGACCCAACCAGTTTGTACGTTGTCATGCCAATGCGGTTGTAAAGTAGTATTTTTTTATTGTGGGTATCAATCAATTAAGTTTAACTAATTTCAGAGGACTAAAAAGCACAACCCTAGATTTTCATTCGCAGCTAAATTTTATTACGGGTGATAACGGTTCTGGTAAAACCAGTTTATTAGAGTCTATTAATGTAATTTCACAGGCGTGTTCGTTTCGAACACATCGATTAAAACAATGTATATCCCATTCTCACAATCAATTGTTACTTTTTGCTAGATTTGATTCACACAAAGTTGGTTTAGCTCAGTCTCAATCAAAACTCGACATTAAAATTGATGGGGAGATTATCTCTAAACGTTCTGATTTAGTTAAAAAGACGCCTACCAGTATCATTAATACCGATAGTTTTAATTTAGTAACAGGAACCCCATCAATACGCAGAAATTTTTTAGACTGGTGTTTGTTTCACGTGGAACCAGAATTTGTTGTTTTATATGCACAGTTTAAATATGCGCTTAAGCAAAGAAATGCAATCTTAAAATCAAGAAAAGACTTAAACACAATTGATTACTGGGATGCTTATATGGTTAAACCTTCTCTTATTATTAGAGGACTACGTAATGAGTACGCTAAAACTATCGCTAATATTCTCAAAGAGGATTTAAGTATTTTATTAGGGCAGATGAAATTAAGCTTTGAATATGAACAAGGATGGCAAAAAGATCAAGAGCTTGCGGAAAGTCTTAAAAGATGCAGAGATAGAGATATAAAAATGGGTTTCACTAATTTAGGTATTCACCGAGATAATATTAATATTATGACCAAAGGGTTACCGGTAGCACAGGTCTTGTCTAGAGGAGAACTAAAAAGATTGTGCATTGCGTTGCAAATAATACTTTTGGGAATCGTGAAAGAAAAAACTAATAAAACAATGGTTTTATTGGTCGATGATTTAGGTTCTGAGTTAGATGTCAGCTCGCAAAAACTAATACTTAATTTACTAACTAAAACAGGGGTTCAATTATTCATTACCAACATAGATAAATCGACCTCTTCATCATTAAGGGATAAAGAATACAAAATGTTTCACGTGGAACATGGTATTATAAAAGCTCGAAAAACGATCTAGAATATCCAATGTCAAATTACGACTCAACCAGTATTCAAGTCCTCAAAGGGCTAGATGCTGTAAGAAAGCGGCCAGGTATGTACATTGGAGACACAGACGATGGTACTGGTTTACACCATATGGTTTTCGAGGCTGTCGATAATTCAATAGATGAAGCTCTGGCCGGTCACTGTTCAGAGATAATGGTTAATATTTATGCTGATGGGTCAGTATCAGTAAAAGATAACGGCCGTGGCATTCCAGTTGATATACATGAAGAAGAGGGGCGGTCTGCAGCAGAAGTTATAATGACAGTATTGCATGCAGGCGGAAAATTTGACGATAACTCGTATAAAGTGTCAGGGGGTCTTCATGGTGTGGGTGTTTCGGTTGTTAATGCGCTGTCAGAAAAATTATCTCTTCGCATAAAGCGAGGTGGAAAGCTATATGCGCAAGAATATGCCATGGGCGAACCCCAGGGTGATCTTGAGCCAATTAAAGATACGGATCAAACTGGTACAGAATTACGCTTTTGGCCGAGTAAAGAAACATTTACTAATGTGGAATTTCACTATGAAATTTTAGCTAAACGGCTTAGAGAACTTTCATTTCTTAACTCTGGTGTTCGCATTCGCATTCACGATGAGCGAACTAATAAAGAAGATTTGTTTGAATATGAAGGTGGAATCAGGGCTTTTGTAGAACACTTAAATAAAAATAAAACACCAATCAATGACAAAGTTATAGAAATTAAAGTAGAAGTGCAAGATGTAGTTGTTGAAGTTGCCATGCAATGGAATGATTCATATCAAGAAAACATATTTTGCTTTACTAATAATATTCCACAACGAGATGGAGGAACGCACTTATCAGGGTATAGATCCGCTTTAACCCGAACTCTTAATCAATATATGGAGTCTCAAGTTAAAAAAGATAAAGTGGTGACCGCTGGAGACGATGCTAGAGAAGGCCTAACTGCAGTTTTGTCAGTTAAAGTGCCTGACCCAAAGTTTTCATCGCAAACAAAAGACAAGTTAGTTTCATCCGAAATAAAAGGTATAGTGGAATCTGCTGTCTCTGACAGTTTGAAAGACTACCTTCAAGAAAATCCTGCTGAAGCCAGAGCCATTACATCTAAAATCTTAGAAGCAGCTCGTGCCAGAGAAGCCGCGCGTAAAGCGCGAGAAATGACGCGTCGCAAGGGCGCTTTAGACATAGCCGGACTTCCTGGAAAGCTAGCAGACTGCCAAGAAAAAGATCCGTCGCTATCAGAAATATATTTGGTGGAGGGTGATTCTGCCGGTGGTTCAGCTAAGCAGGGACGTAATCGTAAGACGCAAGCCATCTTGCCATTGAAGGGCAAGATTCTCAATGTTGAAAAAGCACGATTTGATAAAATGATTCAATCGGCCGAAGTCGGTACATTAATTACAGCATTGGGATGTGGCATTGGTAGAGAAGAGTTTAATATAGATAAATTACGCTATCATCATATTATAATTATGACGGATGCCGATGTGGACGGTTCTCATATAAGAACATTACTATTAACTTTCTTTTACCGACAAATGAAAGTATTGGTTGAAAGAGGCTACATCTATATTGCTCAACCACCACTCTATAAGGTTAAGAAGGGCAAGCAAGAACGTTATGTAAAAGATGATAAGGAATTAAATGCTTATTTATTACAATTGGCAATAGAAGGTGCTCATTTACATTTAGATGATAATTTACCTGCACTAACAGATTTAGCTCTAGAAGATCTCGCTAGGCAATACATTGTAGTTAAAGCTATATTTGAAAGATTAGGCAAAACAATACCCTCAGATATAGTCGAAGAGCTCATTGACTTACCAGCGGTCAAAACTGAAATGTTATTAGATTCTAACAAACTTCAAACCTGGGCTGATTCACTAGGGTTTTGTTTAAATGAAAAATCAGGCGCGTCATTATCGTACGATGTGTCGGTTAGTATGGATGAAAATAGTAATCGTTTTGGATTGACCATTAAAAAGAAGATGCACGGCATTTATACAACGTATAGGCTTTCATCAGAATTTTTTAATGGCGCTGACTACACTATCATTGCAAAATTTGTCGATCAATCTATCGATTTATTAACAGACGGATCATTTATAAGCCGTGGGGAACGTAAACAAAATGTACAAAAATTCAGCGAAGTTTATACTTGGCTAATGAAGGAAGCGCGCAAAGGACTCAATATACAACGATACAAAGGTTTAGGTGAAATGAACCCAGATCAACTTTGGGAAACTACTATGGATCCAGAAAATAGAAGACTATTACAAGTTAGAATTGAAGACGCTGTAGCAGCCGATGAAGTTTTCACAACACTAATGGGTGACCACGTTGAGCCTCGCAGAATCTTTATAGAGTCAAATGCGTTAAATGTGAATAATCTGGATGTTTAGAGAGTTGATGTTTATAAAAAGATTAATTTTTAAAAACTATAATAATAAATAGATTAGCGCTTTAATTTGAGTCTTAAAAAAGCAATTGAATCAGCCAACCTATCAAAGCAATCACTTACCTAAGTTCAGTTTAATAGAGACGAATACTATTAAACAGGAAATTGAAAAGGTGCTTGGCAGTAACAGAACAGCGATAAAGCTATTATTGAACATTGAAGTAGTTACCTGGGACAGTTTTGTAGTGCCGCTTATGCTATTAGATGACTCGTTAAATAAAACCTGGTCTCCGATTCGACATCTGAACTCCGTAAAGAGCAGTCTCTCATTGCGAAAGGCCTATAATGAATGTTTACCTCTATTGAGTGACTACTCTAGCGAAATGAGTCAGAACAGGGGCTTATTCGAACGTTTTCTTACTATATCTGATTCAATCAGCTTTAATGAATTAAACAGTTCACAAAAAAAAGTGATTAATAATTCAATTAGAAAATTTAAATTAGGCGGTGTTGGTTTAAACAAAAAAAACAAAGTGCAATATCAAAGAATTCAAGCTGAACTATCTGAATTAGAATCTTTATTCGAAAACAACCTACTAGACGCCACTCAATCTTGGGAATATCGAGTAGTTGAAAAAAAAGATCTAGAAGGTTTACCCCAATATGCAAAGGCAATGCTGAAACAAAAAGCGCAGGAAAAAGGCTTGTCTGGTTATAGCTTAACGCTCGATATACCTTGCTACATAGCAGTCATAACACATGCAGAAAATAGGAGATTACGGGAAAAAATCTATAAAGCTTACATCAGCAGAGCATCAGAGGTAGGGGCTACTAATAGTAAATTTGATAATGCGGCTGTAATGGAAAAAATATTGAGAATAAAACAAGAAAAAGCCAACTTACTTGGATATTCACATTATTCAGATTATTCTCTAGAAACCAAAATGGCAGAGTCTACGGAGCAAGTAATTGAATTTCTGAAAAACTTAGCCCGAAAATCAAACGAAAAAGCTAAAAAAGAAGTCTATGATCGTCAACAATATGCCAAATCTTTAGGTTTTAAAGGTGAGCTTCAACCGTGGGATTTTATTTATTACAGTGAAAAACTAAAACAAGCTCGACACAATATTTGTGATGATGATTTAAAACCTTATTTTTCTGATAAAAGTGTCGTAGCAGGACTCTGCAAAATAGCTGATACGCTTTATAATATTAAAATTGAACAAATAAATTCGGATATAGACCGATGGGATACTTCGGTTCTTTTCTATCAGATCAAAGATCAAAAAGGTCACGTTATTGGTCAATTTTATCTGGATCTTTATGCCCGAAAAAATAAACGTGGCGGGGCATGGATGGATGAGTGTATCTGTCGATATCAGGTCAATGGGGAAATACAGATACCAGTTGCCTTTTTAACCTGCAATCTAACACCACCTATAGGTTCAGAACCAGCTCTTTTCACTCATGACGAAGTAATAACATTGTTTCATGAGTTTGGGCATGGATTACATCATTTGTTAACAAAAGTCGATGAAACTGATGTAGCCGGAATTAATGGAGTTGAATGGGACGCTGTAGAATTGCCAAGCCAGTTTATGGAGAACTACTGTTGGCAAAAAGAAGCACTTAAAATATTTGCAAAGCATTATAAAACGGGTGAAAATCTACCGGATGAATTATTTGATAAATTAGTCGAAACAAAAAACTTTCAAAGTGGACTAAAAATGCTAAGGCAAGTTGAGCTAGCGCTATTTGATATCAAACTTCATAGCAACACAGATCTGAAAAAATATTCAGAAATACAGACCGTCTTAAATCAGGTTAGAGAGGAAATTTCAGTAGTCAAAACAACGCAAAATGACCGGTTTCAAAATGGATTTACCCATATTTTTGCAAGTGGCTACGCAGCTGGGTATTATAGTTATAAATGGGCCGAGGTTTTGTCTGCAGATGTCTTTTCTGCTTTTGAAGAAGAAGGCATTTTTAACCAAGACACTGGCCAAAGGTTTTTGAATTGTATCCTTGAGAAAGGTGGTTCACGTTCCTCAATTGAATCATTTAATTGTTTTCGAGGAAGAAATCCTAATATTGACGCACTACTCCGTCATGGTGGTATCACATAATAAATACTATGATTAAGATAATATTTATATTCCTTACAATAATGTTGATTACAACAAAATTGTGTGCGAGTGATACGGATAAAAAAGAGTCGAATGAAGATAAAGTTCTGTATGTTTCTGATCAACTACGTTTATCACTCTATGAGGGTGAAGAACGAGGGGGGAAATTTATAGAATATTTAATATCAGGGGATAAAGTAAGAGTGACAAAATATGCGGGTCCTTATGCATCGGTTATAACTGAAAGTGGTAAAGAAGGATGGGTGAAAAGACGTTATTTGGTAGCTAAATTACCAAGTATATTACTGCTTGAGGAGGCGCAGTTAAAAAACAAAATCCTACAAAACCAACTAAACAAAAAGTCGAATCCCAAACTTCTTCAGCAAGAACAGGAGACAAACAAAAAATTACGTTTACAACTCAGTACATTGAAAAATAATAATATTGGAATTGAACAATATAAGAAAGAAATTGGAATCCTCAATAATCAATTAGCAAATTTAAAAAAAGCTGAAAGCTTAAATCAATTGGAAATCAATAATTTGAAGCGTCAACAATCAGAAAAGGAAAAACATGCTTTAGTCATTGAAAATAGTAATAAACAAGGTAAGCCATTAAAAACTATCATTCAATTGGTACAAACCTATTGGTACTACGTATTTTCAGTTTCTTTAGGGCTTATCCTAATCGGCTTTATCATTGCCAAAAAAATATTGGAAGCTCGAATTAAAAATAAATTCCAAGGTATTAAAGTCTGGTAAGTAAGAGTAATTTTTATTAAAAGCGAATGAATTTGAAAATATGCAATACAAAGACTTGAGAGAGTTTATTGATCAACTCGAAAAAGAGGGTGATCTAAAGCGAATTAAACAAAAAATTGATCCGAATCTTGAAATAACAGAAGTCAGTGATCGAACACTAAGAAAACGAGGTCCAGCACTTTTATTTGAGAGAGCAGGTGATAGCACAATTCCTCTATTAGCCAACCTGTTTGGTACAGAACAACGTGTCGCTAAAGCAATGGGTGAAAACCAAGTAGAAGCTTTACGCGATGTCGGTAAACTTTTAGCATTCTTGAAAGAACCAGAGCCCCCGAAAGGTTTTATAGATGCTATTAAATCTTTGCCTATTTATCGAAAAATCCTCGATATGTCACCAAAAGTTGTAAAAAACCCAAAATGCCAAGAAATTGTCAAAACAGGAAAAGAGGTAGATCTGTCAATCTTACCGATTCAGACTTGTTGGCCAGGGGACGCGGGACCTTTAATAACATGGGGCTTAGTCATAACAAAAGGGCCAACTAAATCACGTCAAAATATGGGTATATACCGACAACAGGTAATTGCCAAGAATAGAGTAATAATGAGGTGGCTGTCGCACCGCGGTGGTGCCTTGGATTATAAAGAGTGGCGTGAACAAAAAGGCAACGAGCCATTTCCCATATCGGTTACTTTAGGTTGTGATCCAGCTACAATTTTGGGTGCGGTTACCCCAATTCCAGATACACTTTCAGAATATGCATTTGCTGGCCTTTTAAGAGGCAGCAAAACCGAAGTGGCTAAATCTATTAGTTCTGATTTGCAGGTGCCAGCCAGGGCCGAAATAGTATTAGAAGGATTTATTTATCCAGATGATGAGGCTGATGAGGGCCCCTTTGGAGATCACACTGGTTACTATAATGAAATAGATCGATTTCCTGTCTTCACTATTGAAACAATGACTATGCGAAAGGATCCTATCTATCACAGTACTTACACAGGACGACCACCCGACGAACCCGCAATTCTTGGCTTAGCGTTAAATGAAGTCTTTATTCCAATATTGCAAAAGCAATACCCGGAAATAATTGATTTTTATCTACCTTCTGAAGGCTGTTCCTATCGAGTTGCCATTGTTAGTATTAAAAAGCAATATCCAGGACACGCAAAACGAGTAATGATGGGCGTCTGGTCATTTCTCAGACAGTTCATGTACACCAAATTTGTTATCGTAGTTGATGATGATATTAATCCACGTGACTGGGAAGATGTTATTTGGGCCATTTCAACTAGAGTAGATCCTGCAAGAGATATTACCATTGTTGAAAACACACCAATTGATTATTTGGATTTTGCTTCACCAGTTTCTGGTCTAGGTTCTAAAATGGGGCTAGACGCCACAAACAAGTTACCCGGTGAAACAACAAGAGAATGGGGTACACCAATCACAATGGACCAAGCGGTAAAAGATAAAATTGATTCAATTTGGTCTGATCTGGGAATTGATTAAAATAGATCAATTGCGACCAATAAAAAATATCGAAACAAGGATAGATAAAGTATGGAAAACCTAGATAAGAATTTAATTCGAGAAATGACGCTTTGGCGTCGTCAATTACACAGCCAACCTGAGACAGGTTTTGAAGTGCATCAAACAGCTGAATTAGTTGCTAAATTATTAACCTCATTCGGATTAGAAGTTCATACTGGAATAGGCCAGACAGGTATTGTAGCCGTATTGACCAATGGCGAATCTAATCTAGCCATAGGTTTGAGAGCGGATATGGACGCCCTTCAAATTCAAGAACACAATACATTTGATCATCGATCTAAATATGATGGGAAAATGCATGCTTGTGGCCATGACGGTCATTCAAGTATGTTGTTAGGTGCAGCAAAGCATCTTTCCGAAAACCGTAACTTTAATGGCACTATCTATTTTATTTTCCAGCCAAATGAGGAACATGGTTTAGGTGCACAGGCTATGATAGACGATGGTTTATTTGAACGGTTTCCGATGCAATCAATATTTGGTATTCATAATATGCCGGGTATGGAGGCAGGACGGCTTTCAATGCGGAGTGGTCCTGTAATGGCAAGTGAAGACAATTTCGTTATCACTATCAAAGGTAGAGGAGGACACGCTTCGCAACCTCACCATCATATCGACCCAATTGTTATCGGTGCTGAAATAATAATGGCACTACAAACCATTGTTTCAAGAACCATTAGCCCTGAACAGCAAGCAGTGGTTTCTGTGACTGAAATTGATACTGATGGAGCAGTCAATGTAATACCCAGTAATGTCATTATTAAAGGCGATTGCCGATGTTTTGGTGATGAGGTGCGGGGTCAAATAGAGACACAAATGGGTCAGCTCGTAAAAGGCATTTGTAGGGCACATGGCGCACAACATGAATATGAATATATTCGACTATTTCACTCTACCATTAATGATGAAGAACAAACAATTGCAGCTTACAACGCGGCCGTTGAGGCGGTTGGTGAAGGTAATGTAGAAAAAAATTGTAAACCGTTGACAATATCAGAAGACTTTTCCAGTATGTTACGAGTAAAAGCTGGATGTTATATATTTATAGGAAACGGTATCGATAGTGTTGGTGGCTGTATGCTACACAATCCTAACTATGACTTTAATGATAATATCTCAGCAACAGGTGTACGTTATTGGTCAACGTTAGTGGAGCAAAAACTCCCTTTAAATATATAAAGAGTATGTTTAGTTACAAGCAAGCCCAAGCACTGTTTTTTATTTTAATAGAGACATACAATATTTAAACTTAAGTGACTAATCCCGAAAGGCAAGAAAATTTCGATCGAGACTCTTATGTGATCAGTCGTGATAATTAACTCGAAAAGGTTCGGGTGAAAATACAGTATTAACCAATTTTGCGTGTTTCTAATTGTTGCTCGTTAACAGTAGTTATTGCCGAAGATGATCTTTAAAAATTTAACTTGAAATGGCTATTAGATAGTCCTAGTAGGCGAAATTTAACAACGGGTATAGATTTTCTAAGAGTTTTCTTCAATCACCACAAAGTGTTAACTATGTCATTCGCGACGCACCGACTGATATACCAGTAAACGAAATTGGACATTGTTTAAGACGAGCCCAGAAAGTTAGTTTTTCAGCATTACCTTCTCAAATAAATATGAGATCGGCAACATCCTTTATACAAAAAGTATTGGCTAAAAGGCGTGTTATACGCAAAGAATGTCGAGAGGTAGTAATCGCTAATCAACGCTAAGAAAACACGAGTGTTTACCCGCAATTACAGAGTCATTTAAAAAAATTTTGTAAAGTGCGTTTCCTTAGTGGGTTGCGAGAAATCCAAAATCACAATAGAGCTTCAGAAAAAGGGTTAGATATTTTTGAATTACCGCCTTATTAGGTAGTGCGGGATCTAGACTAATGGGAGCTAGTTATTAAATGGTCAGCTAGCAAACGGAGTCAGCGAGACAATTGAACAAATTTTTTTACTTTCCTCTTGACCTTTCATATGCAAAAACAGAATCAATTTATCAGGGGCAAATTAGATACATAATTGTTCAAACTGACGAAGGATTGAAGCTAAAACTGCCGGCACAAAATTTTAGACCATTTGTTAGTTTAAATGGAATAAAAGGGCACTTTCGACTAGAAACGGATAGACAAAACCGCGTACAAAAAATAGAAAAAATTACTGAGGGTTTTTAATGTGGAGTTTAATATTTTTAGCATGATTCTTATTGGCCTTGTGCTTAGCGGCTATTTTTTTAACATCAGACCCGATATGTAATTCACCACGCTCACTAGCCAATTGAACTTGTTTTTCTCGTTCAATAAATCTTAAACGCGCGATATCAGATTTTTTATTAAAGCAATTTGGGCAACTAACACCCTGCTGGAACTCATTGCTTTTTTTATCGATGTCCGTAATAGGTAATCGGCAGGCGTGGCATTGATCATAGCTACCTTTCTTCAATGCATGGTTAACACTGACGCGATTGTCGAAAACAAAACACTCTCCTTCCCAAAGAGACTCGGATTCAGGCACTTTTTCCAAATATTTTAAAATACCACCCCTCAAGTGGTAAACGTCATCGAAGCCCTGTTGTTTCAAATAAGCAGTCGATTTTTCACAACGAATCCCTCCAGTACAAAACATAGCAACTTTACGTTGCTTGAAAGAAGCTAGATGATTATTCGAATAGTCAGGAAATTCACGAAACGAGGTTGTATTGGGAATAATAGCGTTCTTAAAAGTTCCTATAGCCGATTCATAATCATTTCTAGTATCTATCAGAATAACATCAGGATCAGATATTAGATCATTCCAATCTTCAGGGCTAACATAAGTACCGGAGGAATAACTCGGATCAATATCTACAACACCCATAGTAACGATCTCTTTTTTTAATTTTACCCGAGTCCTGTAAAAGGGCATTTTTTCATCAAAAGAAAACTTCGCATCCACATTGGCTAAACGTAAGTCAGATTTAATCCAGTCGAGCAATTCATCAATAGACTTTTGAGTCCCAGCCACAGTGCCGTTAATTCCCTCATGGGCTAACAAAAGAGTGCCTTTAATATCAAGCGATAATAACTTATTGAGTAGGGGTTTTTGAAGTGATTGAAAATCATCAAGTTTTGTAAAATAGTAAAGCGCAGCAACTACAATGGGGTAGGACATATAGAACCTGTTAGCTAGCTGAAACGTAAATTCAGTGCCAATGATAAAAAATAATAACCTTAATTAGATTTTAAAGTAACGTTGATAGTGTGGCCATCAAAAAGAATTCTATCACCTGGAATAATCTTTTTCCTTTTTTGGGTTTCAACTTCACCATTGACTCGAACAAGGCCATCAGCAATAACTTGCTTTGCAAATCCACCGCTGTGAGCAAGCCCTTCAAATTTGAGAATTTTATAAAGCTCAACAGATTGAACTTCAAGTTCAGTAACAATAGTGCTTTTGGTCGTCATTAATTAAACCCAGTTCCAGAAGATATGGGTTTGATAGGGGTTAATGCTAAACCGTCAAAAACCACACCACTCCAACCAGTTAACATAAATTCTCGAATATTTTGGTGATCATCACCATTCGGTGACAAAACTACATCCTGATAAACCTCCCCAAAACACAGCAATGTTTGTTGCTCAGTAAATCCCTGTAGTTGGCCAAAGGTCAATATTTTGCAAGAACCATGATTATGCTCGGATGAATTTACAGTATTACCATTACGAAAACTCGTTGGGGTAAATTCATAAAGTAAATCAATTAATGCAATAGAATCATGAAATTCAACACGGCCCAAAGGATCATTTAGAAGATCAAGTAACTGAGTTAAGGTCAAAATATTTTTCCTATTGCCAAGAGTGGTATAAAAAATTCAATTTTAAAATAGGAGTCATTAGAAATAATAAGTCAACACAAGACCCATAAGCAATAATAAACTGAATTATTTCTCCATTCCAATCTTAATATGGCATAGATCAAATAATTATTGTGAGGATGGAAAAAAGAAATTTAAAAACAATTGAAATAATCCGTCCGGTCTTTCTAGAGAAAGGAATTGGTTTGTCAGAGGCAGAAAGAATAAAAAACTAATCACCACAAAACAAGAAAATACCTGATTGTGTTTTTAAGGTGTGCTTTAGGTAATAAAATTGACAGAAATATGGGAGAATGAAAATATAAAGCGTATAGCGATAATAGTAATAGAATTATGATCCAGTGGTATCCCGGTCACATGCACAAGGCGAACAAAGAATTCAAAAAAATTCTGCCTCAAGTTGATATTGTCATTGAAGTGCTCGATGCAAGAATTCCTTTTTCAAGTCAAAATCCATTGTTGGCCAGTATTCGTAAACATAAACCAACTATAAAAATTCTTAATAAAAGTGATTTAAGTGATGAACGTTTATTAGCGCTCTGGCAGACTGAACTAGAGAAAGATAACACGGTAAAAACCCTGACCTGCAATAATTTAGGGTCTGCCTATGATAAAATACGCGGTCTGTGTCGATCACTCATACCCGAACGAAACAATCGATCTTCAATGGTTTATGCAATGATAGCGGGTATTCCTAATGTTGGAAAATCTACCATCATCAATGCCTTAGCAGGACGGTCAATTGCTAAAACAGGCAACGAAGCAGCGGTAACGAAAATGCAGCAACGTATAGAGATTTCTCCTCACCTCACTTTAATCGATACTCCAGGCGTACTCTGGCCTAACATTGAAAATAAAAATAGTGGTTATAGACTAGCAGCAACGGGCGCTATAAAAGACACTGCGATTGATTTACAAGATATAGCCTGTTTTGTTGCCGAGTTTATGCTTGAAAACTATCCAACCAACATCCAATCACGATATGCCCTAGAAAAATTACCAAACGGAGAAATAGAATTGCTTGAAGCCATCGCCCGTAAGCGAGGCTGTATCGTTTCAGGTGGTGTGGTCGATTTCGAAAAGGTATCTCGCATTGTTGTATCTGATTTACGCAGTCGAGGTTTTGACGGAATTTGTATGGAAACACCTACGCAAATAATAAAAGAACTGGCTGAACTGGACGGTTTGCGGGCACTCAAGCTGGAACGAGCGCAAGAAAAGAGATCAAAGAGAAAAGGTAGGTAAAGAACTTAATCAAACCAACTAAATAGACGAGACCCTGAATATGATAATCAGACAGGCTACTATCAATGATGCCCCCGCCATAGCAGAATTTAACATTAAAATGGCAAAAGAAACTGAAGGTATGATTCTAATATCTCACGTTATCAGTGCTGGCGTAAGTAACATGATTAAGAACCCAGCAATGGGTTTTTATCTAGTAGCAGAAGAAGACAATGTAATTCAAGCTTCACTTATGGTGACTACCGAGTGGAGTGACTGGCGGAATGGTTTGTTTTGGTGGATTCAAAGTGTTTATGTTCAACCAAGATTCCGCCGGAAAGGCCTCTATAGTAAACTCTATGAAAAAGTAAAAGCCTTGTCTGAAGCTAAAACTAATGTATGTGGGTTTAGGCTTTATGTAGAGCATGAAAATTTGGTGGCACAACAAACTTACCGAGCGCTTGGTATGGATAAAACAGGTTACCAAATGTTTGAAGAAATGAAATAAGGTATGATGTACCAAGCGATTGAAAATATTATACTAAGCCTTATTGTCGATACATTTCAAAGGGATCCTTTACTAACAGACAAAACTGAAAGATTTAAACGCTGATTCAACGATGTGCGGTCATCACAAAAATGAACAGACTTTTTCAATTATGTAATTGTCGCTAAGTGGGATGAAAAGATTAAGTCACTGAACCAAAAGTCCTGAGGGGAATTGAGAAATACCAAAGTGCCTAAAGTAAAAATGAAGAAAGACATCATAAAAATACTGATAAAAAGCTTTAATCGAATTCCAAAATTATCAGCACATACAATCGATAGTTTTGATATTACCCAATTATCAGGTTATACAAATTTAAACTTTCAGTTAAAAAATGCACAAAACGATTGGATTCTGAGAATTCCCCAAAAAAAAACAAATGCCTACATAAACAGAACTCAAGAAGCTTATAATACAATAATTGCATTTAATCTTGGCCTAGCACCCAAGTGCCTATGGCGTGACAATAGTGGATACAGTCTAAGTGACACTATAAAGCAATCCCGTTCGTTATCAGTGGCTGACCTTCACAATCCTAGCCGATTAAGTCAGCTGGTTGGGTCCTTAAAAAAGCTACATCAAAGTGATCAAGTTTTTCAAGGCACGGTAGACATTACTGAACTCCTTTCACGTTTTTATGAGTTGATGCCAAAATCAAAACAACGGTTCTTTGCCAATACTTACAAGGGTGTGGCTGAAAAAGTAGAGGTTGTATTGAAACAGGTTGAAAAGCATGTCCCTTCACACAACGATCTAATATTGGAAAACATATTACTCGAAAGACAGAGCGACCCTAGAAAAATTTGGATAATCGATTGGGAATACGCCACCATGGCATCTCCTTATTGGGATCTTGCAACCCTATGTAATGAAGGCAAACTTACGGTTTTTCAGGCAGAAAACCTATTGAATCTTTATCAAGGAAAGGAACAGTCTCTCAACATAAAAGTGTTAAATGTTTATCGAAATATTTTAAGCACACTATCAATTTTTTGGCTAACTGCATTTGCTGGTTAACGTCAATTTTATAAATGTTACCGAGTTTCATTTGTTGAAATAATTTGCTTTTCACAGTGGTATGTCCCTATAATCTTACTTAATTCATGTTGATTCACCTACAAATCTAATATTAATAATAAAAAATAATCTTATGACTGAAAGTACACCTATTAAAGTGAATGCCTACACCATCGATGGTGACTGGTTTAAAGTTATTATTAATGATGAAGAGCAATACTCGATTTGGCCAGAACAAAAAGAAACCCCTGCCGGTTGGTTTGACGTTGGTTTTACTGGCAGTAAAACGGATGTCAGCAAGTACATTGATGATCATTGGACTGATATGCGCCCTTTGAGTTTACGCCAATCGATGGCTGAAAAAACGCACTAACAACGGGTTGATAACGAACAATAAGATTGACCCTCCTTCCCTTTGTATTAAACCAGCCTGAAATAAATAGATATGCATGATCCTCTTGTATCATTGAAGACTGATGTTGTCATTGAGCCTCTAGTCGAGCGTTGGTATGCGTGGTCTCATCTTGTGTCACCAGTAACTTCATCTTTAAATGCAAAGTTTCGCCATTTGCCAGTGCTGGAATCTTTTGTTGAGGCGCCAGATGCTCACGTTGCAGCTTGTCAGAACCCAAAACTTCGAGGTGGGCCCTTCGTTGATTTGCCCTTAAGTGAGGTTGAGGCGGTTAAAAAGTTGGTTGAAAGCACCAAACTTAAGCAGGGAAAACAAATGGCGTTTGGTGACGCGTTGCGTGAATCATTTCGCATGGTTATGAAACAAGCGGATGGGTTCAGTATGGAGCCACTTTATGAAAAGTTACCAGCATTGGTCAAGGGCTACATAGAACTGACCTACACCATTTCTGGTTATCCAGAACTGAGGGTCAACGAACCTCTTCTTTATCTTAGTCCTGCATACAATCCTGGCGCACAAAGCGCAGCTATCTACAGAGCACAGGGCGATAGTAGGCCGTTTGCATTTAGCACTCCCAAAATGCCTGGTCCCAACATTTTTGAACTTGACGCGCCGTTTGACTCTGAAGTTTATGATTATCTTGCGCGTCTTCGCCATTACCCACAACCGAAATCCGAAGTCCTTGCCAAATTAAAAAGTAGTAGCCAGTCAATTGATCTTTTGTCTGATTTTTTAACTGAAACATTGGTCCCTGCTTTAAAGGGTAGCGATAAAACAGGTAAAACTCGTTGGCGTTATTTTGGCCATGCTTGCGTTTTAGTTGAAGCTCCAGATGGAACAAATATGTTAATTGACCCTATTGTTGCTTACGAGGGCAAATCAGAGGTCGAACGTTTTGTATTAAGTGATCTGCCAGAACGCCTTGATTACGTGGTGCTGACGCATAATCATGCTGATCATGTATTGATAGAAACTCTTCTAGCTTTGCGTTTCCGTGTTGATACTGTAATTGTTCCTATGGGGGGCGGGGGTATCGCTGACCCTTCGTTAAAATTAATGCTGAAGTCTATTGGCTTTAAAAAAGTGATTGAATTAGATTCTTTAGAGTCTGTGGGGTTTGGTGACTTAACTATTACTGCATTACCATTTTTAGGTGAACATGGCGACTTGGACATTCGAACCAAAGCGGCTTGGTTTGTGCAATCTGGCACCACTAGTATGCTGTTTGCGGCCGATAGTAACAATCTGGATCCCACGCTCTACGATTTATTGAGACAAGCGGTGGGCCGAGTCGATATTCTTTTTGTAGGAATGGAATGTGCGGGTGCGCCATTCACTTGGCAATATGGCCCCTTGTTACCTGTTGCTATTGATCGTAAAAAAGATCAAACCCGTCGGTTGAATGGTTCGGACTGCGAAAAAGGCTTAAAAGTTGTTGAGAGCTTGGGCTGTACAGAGGTTTATGTCTATGCAATGGGCGCAGAACCTTGGTTGCAATTCGTTACGAGTATCGACCCAAGTGAAGACACAGTACCAGCAACCAATGCAAGGCAACTAGTTGAACAATGTCAGCAAATTGGTATCAAGGCGGCCAGGTTGTTTGGCAAAGCAGATGTGACAGTCTCGTGAAGATTGTTGATTTTATTGAGGCGCTCAGGGTTTTGCAATCAAGTCGAAAAAAAACTCAGAGGTTACCGTATATAAACCAATATGCGATTCACTTGGCATTCAACGATAGTGCTAAAGAGTTGCGAATCCTTGCATGTTCCTCTCCGTAATCAAGTGCACGTTTTAGGCGGATTAAACGAGTGAGTACCTTGATAAACAAAAGTGAGGCCCAAGAGGCAGTTTTCCCCCTTTCAGGTGCGCAGCAGTCCATCTGGTACCATCAGCGGCTTAATCTAAACGCTACGGCCTATAACGTCGGTCAAGTTTTACATATAAAAGGACCACTGGACCTTGTTGCGTTTAATCAGGCGCACAACTTGATGCTCGAAAAAGCACAGGCGTTAAGATTACAATTTCTAGTAATTGATGACATCCCCTATCAAACAGTAACGCCTTTTACGCATTTAGAGATGCCTTTTTTTGATTATCGCTCAAGTCAAAATAGTGCTGCTGATGTTGAACTATTATTAAGTACTACCGAGCATAAACCATTTAACTTAGAACAAGACGCTTGCTATCGATTTGGATTAATACAAACCGCTGAAGAAGATTGGTCTTTCTTCATGATATTCCATCATATGGTCATTGATGGGGTGGGTGGAGGTATTATTATTGAAATGTTAGAGCGTGGATATAACGAACACATTGATGTAAATGCAATAAACAGTATTTCTTGGAAAGAGGCTGTTGTTGAATATCAGAACTATGCCAACAGCACAGGATGGGATTCTGACAAGAAATTTTGGGCTCATAAGCTTCAGGGTTTAAGTTCACCAGTATCGCTTTCCTCTCTCCCACTAAACTCAGCAGCGCTATCAGTACCTAACACAATCAGTATAATTATGGCCCGTGATGAGTATAACAAGACTCTCCACTGGGCTAACTCTAATGGTGGCAGTGCGTTATCCGCATTCATTACCGTCATGTTGGTGTATTTATCTAATATCTCAGGTGAGCGCGACCTTTGCGTTGGCACTCTTTTCTCAGGGAGGCATAAAGGGTCTCGACACTTAATCGGAATGCTGGCTAATCATCTTGCTTTAAGAACCCAGTTGGCACCAACAGACACCATTCATGAGGTAACTCGAGTCGTTGCAAGCGAGCTTCGGTCAGCGCTTCGACACAGAAACTACCCCTTCGGTGAGATTACCTCAAGCAGACGCCAGAGAGCCCTTGAGGCCCCCTTCTCAACTATTGTCAACTACCTTCCTGTTGCCCACACACCACAAATTGGTGAGTCAAACGGCGATCTTGAAATTAGAGGACAGGGCCCCGTACCCGACTGTGCATTACATGTTATTGAAAAATCAGATGGTGAAAGGGTTGAAATGCGGCTCAAATACAATGTTAAATGCTATTCAGAATTAGAGGCCCGCGGACACCTTGAAAGAATTACTGAGTTAATTAAAGCGCTCCCCGGTCTAGCCGATACGCCAATTGCAAAAGTTAACATTTTGCAACCACAAGAACGTCAACCTCTCATTGCTCAGTCTGCGGGCCCAGTGATGGCGTTGGATTCCAATTTACGCACGC